>ENA-UOOH01001132-UOOH01001132.1-fermentation-metagenome-genome-assembly--contig:-NODE-1132-length-26963-cov-5.272075_pt1 | contig 26963 bp, 24 predicted proteins | sample MGYA00245778_ERZ724025 | MGnify/ENA primary metagenome ERZ724025 (study PRJEB28704, sample SAMN03018313) | fermentation metagenome | biome: anthropogenic terrestrial biome; feature: soil; material... | reverse complement strand
TTAATTTTCTATAATTTATTGTAATAATTATATCATATAACTTGGCAGTCCCTGTAGTGCCAGCCAAGTGGCAAGTAGCAAAATAAATGGTATAGGACATTATAAAATATCTGTCCCCTTCTCTTTTCTCCAGCCCATAGCTATTAATACTATAGAGATAGTAATTAATACTATATAACCTATTGGTGCAAGCATCTTTGGAATATATATAACTTCCAATTGGTTTATAAGCAAACTATCAGATAGCCAGCCTATGGCAAATAAAATTGGTACTGATATTCCTATAGCTGTCATATAATTTGATGCTTTACTTGATACAAATGCAGCTATTAATGTAACCGCAAAGCTTAAAACATATATGCCTGCTACTGTCATAATTATATATTGTATAAAAGTCATATCATACCAATATAAATGGCGATTAAGAAAAGAATTTATATTGCTGTTAAAAAACATTGATACATTATTTTTTGAATATAATATAAAAAATGCAGAAAGCTGTACGGTTGTTATTATAAAAGCCGATATTAAGCCTGCAGCAACCTTATCTTTAAAAATATTTCTTCCCCGTTTAGATGTATATTGAATATAATTTACCTTGTTTTTATTATCTCTTAAAAATAAAGGTAATAACATAAACACTATGCCTACTAATATTAATATTGCAACATGTCCTATTGCATCATTGTAATCATCCTGTATTATTTCAGGTAAAATATCTGTTAATCCCTCTCCATTAACTATAGCCTCAACTTTTTCCTTATAATTTTTATTACTATAACTTTTTTTAACTATTTCATCCCTATGTTCATAATGATCTACTATTCTTTCCATTTCCTGAAGCTCCCAAAAAATATCTTCATTCATCATTTCATTATGTATCTCACATGAATTTTTATCTGAAGAATCCATGGTGTTCTTAAAATCTTCATATGTTCTTATATTAGCTTTTTTGCAATCTTCCCTTGAACTTAAATACTTATTTGCTTCTTCAACTTTTTTATTATACATTTGTTTGAAATCAGCAAACTCCTTTTCATCCATGCTGTTTCCATATTTTTTTATCATGTTGCACCCAATATTATATGAATCAAGTGCTGGTCTGCCATTTGGAAAATAATCTATATAAAAACTAATAAATAACTCATATATTACTAAACTCCCTAAAAGCAAAATTGCAACCATCTTTAAATTAAATATCTTCTTTATCTATTAAAATATAATATGATTCAATAACTTTAGCTTCTTTTATGAATTGTTTTTCTTCTTTGGAGAGTTTACCATTCTTATTTTCCATATCAAATTGATTTTCATCTAAAAACTCCCCTATACTTTTATAAGTTTTATTATATTTTTTACTGCTTATTTCATTTACCTTATTTAATTTTTCGTTGTATAGCTCACTAAAATTGCTTAACATTTCATCATCTATTTTATAGCCTACTTTATCCACAATTTTATTTAAAACTTTAAGCTCTTTTCCACAATATGAATTTTCTGAAATAATTAAGCAGTTAAAAGCTATGAAAATAGCCATAAGCACTATCACTATTGGAGAAGACAAAATCTTTTTTATCTCGTATTTTTTAATATTCATGCTGATTTATTTCTCCTTTAAATTATCATTATATTCATAAAGAAATACATCCTCTAAGTTTGGATTAACCTTAGCCCATGTACTTTTTATTTCTTTTTTGTTTTCACATATGAATCTAATTTTCATATTTTCCCCTTCCTGTCTTTCCGATAATGATATATACTTCTTTTTAAAATCATGGGAATCATTAAATTGAATTTCTGTTTCATACACCTTGTCCTCAATGGACTTACATATATTACTTGTACTATCCTTATACAATATCCTGTGATCCTTTATCATTACAATTTCGTTTGCTATAAATTCAATATCAGATACTATATGAGTTGAAATAATAATTATCCTATCCCTTGACAATTCACTTATTATATTTTTAAAACGCATTCTTTCCTTTGGATCAAGCCCTGCTGTTGGTTCATCTAATATAAGTATTTTAGGATCATTTAATAGCGCCTGAGCTATGCCCACTCTTTGAATCATTCCTCCTGAAAACTTCTTCATTTTTTTATCTGCTACATCATCAATAGCAACTAATTCTAAAAGTTCTTTTATCTTCTTTTCAGCTTTATTTTTATCTATTCCTTTTAACGCTGATAAATACATAAGAAATTGAGTTGGTGTATAATTTTTGTAATACCCAAAATCCTGAGGAAGATATCCTAATATATCACGATATTCATCATCCATATCAACTATGTTTGTACCATTATAAAGTATTTCCCCTTTTGTTGGGAAAATCAATGTTGTTAACATCTTAATTAATGTTGTTTTACCTGCGCCGTTTGGAGCTATTAAACCATATATTCCATTATCAAATTCTAAATTTATGTCCTTAAGTGCACAAAACTTTCCATAGTATTTGCTTAAATTATTCACAAGTAGCATTTACATCTCTCCTTTTACACTTCTAAAATTAATAAGTTTTTTTAAACTTTTTATATAAAGATATATACATGATATTGTTAACCCCAAATGAACATATATAGGAAGCTGTGTAAGCAGTACATTATAATAATTATTTTTTGATATCATTAATGCTAAATTTATAATTATCCAACCTGCAATCATAAAGTATTTAGTAATTTTATGAGAGGTGTTAAGCAGTACATATAAAAACACTGATGAAAACAAAAATAATGCTGTAATTGAAATAGCTAATGCCCTTAACAAATTTATTTCTTCATTTACAATAAAAAACATAAAAATTAGTATACTATTGCATAAGATACTCACAATACTAAAAATAAACATCCTTAAGGCTGATAGCTGATAAATATTATATTTGCAAATCATTTCTACCTCATAAGTTCCATTTTGCTTTGTATTAAAAAAAGAAAAAAACGAAATAAGCAAATATAAAATAGGCGAAACCACAAATATAAAACTATATATCTGCCAGACTTCTATATAGTCATTATCTTTTATAATTATTGCTGCAAAACACAATGTAAATAATGTTATCAATACAATAAAAATAATTTCACTTATATCATGAAATATATTTTTAAAGCCTACCTTCTTATACATGTCCCTTAAATATGAGAAAAAAGATACTTTAGGCTTAATCCCTTTTTCCACAATATCTTTTATTTCTATTGAATTTATATTGGGAACTTCTATGTTATTTTTATCCATTTTCTCCTCCTTCTAATATTTTCTTTATTTTTCTTATAGCTGAATAATATCTCGTCTTAACAGTTGATTCTGATATTTCTAATACCTTTGCTATTTCTATAAATGTCATTTCCCCAAAAAACTTCAGTCTAAATATTTGTTGAGTATTTGAATCAAATTTATTAACAATATCAAGAACTTTTCTTGTATCTTCTTTAAGCTCCAAATTAAGTTCTATATTATTTGAATCATATAAATTAAAATTCTCAATATCTTCTACTATGGTTGAGTACTTATAATATTTTGATCTATAATAATCAACTATTTTATTGCCGCATATTTTATACAACCAGGTTTTAAAAGAAGCTTTGTTTTCTTCATAGCTTCTAATAGACTTTAGCATACTTATAAATATCTCCTGAGTTAAATCCATAGCCATTTCTTTATCTTCCGTTTGTTTAAAAACATATATGTACACTTCTGCATAATACATAGTTATAAGTTCATTAGCTGCAGATTTATCAGCTTTTTCTTTTATTTTCTTTATCAGCTTTCTTTCTCTTATCATTGTTCACCACATTCCAACTTAAAAGTAATTCTTAAAATAGAGTTTTTTTTAAAGCAGCTCTTCCCATTAAATATTTCACCATTGTTTTTCAGTCTCATATATATATTCGTAGTAATTTAATAAATAGTTTCAATTTATTATTTCACTTAAAAGTTTTCTTTACACACAAAAAAAAGAAATCTACTAATAATGTGTAGATTTCTTTTCGATTTAGTGGCATGGTAAAAACAAAAAATACATCCCTCCACCTGAGCCTTAGAAAAGCCAATATAAGTGGCATAACATCCATTAGCCAACGCCTAAATAAGAATTGATGTATTACGGGATGGCAGCTTAATTTGCGCTTACCTTATCATTTTTAACAATGATATTAAATATTTCCCCTAAATCATCAACAACATAATCTGGTTCATAGGTCATGACGCTATTTATATCCATGACGGTGTATTTAACAAGGCATGTTTTACAGCCGCCATTTCTTCCGCACAAAATATCAAAGTGACTGTCCCCTACCATTATTGATTCCTGCGGGTACACATCTAATAGTTCACAGGCTTTAATTGCTGGATCCCCAAAAGGTTTTTTTCTATCAGTATCCTCTAAGGCCACAACGGTATTAAAATAATCATAAAGGTTAAACATTTTAAGCTCCCTTACAGCAAGCTCCTTTCGCTTTGATGTAACTACAGCAAGTTTTATATTATTATTTTTAAGGTTTTCAAGGGCCTCATTAACTCCCTTAAATCCTCTTATAAGTTCATCATGCACCTTAGCATTATATTCTAAATAAGTTTTAAATAATAAATCCTTTTTTTCATTATCATAATTTTCCATTGTCTTTATTAATGGTTCACCAAAATGGCTCGTAATTTCCTTATCATCAGGACATTTGCCAAGATGTTTATTTAATGTATATTTAAAAGATTGGATAATTAAATTATTTGTGTCAATAAGTGTGCCATCCAAATCAAATAAAACTGCTTTAATCAAAATAATCATCCTTCCAAAATATAAGATACAAAAAGCCCTGAGAAAATCTCAGGGGAGCTTTTTGCTTACTTTGCTTTACTGGGGGAGTATTGCAAAGAGTGAAAAAATTCTATTATAAATATTAAATGCCCGTAGATTTACTACGGGCAAAAGAAACATTTTTGACCCATAGTCCCAAAGTTAAGGCTTCGGGGTAGATACATCACAGCCAATTCTGTGATCTATATGAGTAGGGTTATTTATTAAATTATTGTACAGCTTTTCATTATTTTACCATATTCATAGTTCAAAATCAACACATAAAACACATATTATAATTTTCCATGTTTTTTAAGACCATCTTGAACTACTTCCTTAACTAATTTTTCATCAGCTATATATGGGAGTGTTATATGATCGGTGCTCCTGTTGTTCTTGTTATATGATACTGCTGTTTCAATAGAGTGTTCATTTCTTGCCCATGATCTTCTTGCAACTCCTCCCATAACATCCCAAGCTATTCCAGATTTGATAACATTATCAACTCTTTCACTGCCATCTAATACAAGCCCAAATCCGCCATTTACAGCTTTGCCTATTCCAACTCCTCCGCCGTTATGAAGTGCTACTAAACTCATTCCTCTTGCAGCATTGCCAGCATAACATTGAACTGCCATATCGGCCATTACATTACTTCCATCTTTAATGTTTGCAGTTTCTCTAAACGGTGAATCAGTTCCACTAACATCATGATGATCTCTTCCTATCATAATTGGCCCAACTTCACCTTTTCTAACCATCTCATTAAATTTAAGGGCAATATTTATTCTTCCTTCTTCATCCTGATAAAGAATTCTTGCTTGAGTTCCAACTACAAGATTATTCTTCTCTGCATCTCTAATCCAAATATAGTTGTCCCTATCCTGCTCTCTTCTGTTAGGGTCAATGCAGCTCATAGCAGCATGGTCAGTCTTAATTAAGTCTTCCTTTTTGCCGCTTAAGCATACCCATCTAAATGGTCCATATCCATAGTCAAATAGCTCTGGTCCCATAATATCCTCTACATAAGATGGGAAAATAAACCCGTCCTTTTCATCTATTCCATTCTTTGAAATTTCCTTTACTCCTGCATCATAAACTGCCTTCATAAAAGAATTACCATAATCAAAGAAATATGTTCCTCTCCCTACAAGCACCTTTATAAGCTCAAAATGACGTCTTAAACTCTTATCTACAAGCTTATGGAAAGTGTCTCTGTCCTCAGCTAAAAGCCTTGTTCTTTCCTCAAAAGAAATGCCCTGTGGACAGTATCCTCCATCATAAGGAACATGGCATGAAGTTTGATCAGATAATAAATCAATATGGATGTTATTTTTAACTACATATTCAAGTAAATCTACAATATTTCCTTCATAAGCAATAGACATAGGCTCTTTCTTTTCCATATACTCATGAGCAATCTTAAATACCTCATCAAGATTATTTGAAGCCTTCTTTACCCATCCCTGCTCATATCTTGTATTTATTCTTGATCTGTCAACTTCTGCTATTATTCCAACTCCACCTGCAATTTCAATAGCCTTAGGCTGAGCGCCACTCATTCCCCCAAGTCCTGAAGAAACAAAAAGTTTTCCTTTTAAGTCCTCACCATGTTTAAGCCCAAGTTTTAATCTCCCTGCATTTAAAAGTGTATTAAATGTCCCATGAACAATTCCCTGAGGTCCAATATACATCCATCCTCCTGCAGTCATTTGTCCATAGTTTGCTACACCCATTTCCTCTGCAACTTCCCAATCCTTTTGATTATCAAACATACCAACCATAAGAGCATTAGTTATAATAACTCTTGGTGCCTCAGGCCTTGATTTGAAAAGTCCTACTGGGTGACCTGATTCAACAACCAATGTCTGATGGTCTGTCATAACTTCAAGATATTTTTTAATTAATCTGTACTGCATCCAGTTCTGGCATACACTCCCTGTTTCGCCATAAGTTACAAGCTCATAGGGATACAAAGCTACATCAAAGTCCAAATTATTGTCTATCATTACCTGAAATGCTTTTCCTTCTATGCAGTTTCCCTTGTACTCATCAATTGGCTTCCCATATATTCTTCCTTCCGGTCTAAATCTGTACCCATAAATTCTTCCTCTTGTTAAAAGTTCATCCATAAACTCTGGTGCCAATTCCTTATGATACTTCTCCGGTATGTACCTTAATGCATTTTTGAGAGCCAACTCAGTTTGTGCCTGGGTTAAATTAAACCCCCTGCTTGGAGCATGTCTAATCCCTTGAACAAATTTTGGATAATGTGGCAAAAAATCATCCAATTTTATTGTCATAGCTTCACTTATGTCAATATTTTTTAGCATATAAAACACCCCCTATGTAATATTTCCTAATATATCAATAATATTATATCATTTCTAATTCAAAATAGTGCAAAAATTTAAAAAGTTAATACTTCATTGCAACTTTATTAACTTTTAAAAATTACCTACAAAAAAATGAAAATAATTGTAGAAAAAAAGTACTCTACAATTATCTTCAGAGTAGAACGTATAACCTTCCAGTAACCGCTCAGGTTGCTCCCTAGATCCCATCAAGGAACGGTTAACTATAGGAAGGAGTTAAAAAATTTCTCCTATGGCTTTTGCTTGCATAAAGAGCAACAAATAATCAGTTCCGCCTGCTTTTGAATCTGTACCTGATAAGTTAAATCCGCCAAAAGGCTCAGCACCAACTAATGCTCCGGTACATTTTCTATTTATATAAAGATTTCCTACATGGAATTCTTTCTTTGCTTTTTCAATTTTGCTTCTATTCTTTGTATATACAGAACCTGTTAACCCATATACTGTATTATTTGCCATATCAATTGCATCATCAAAATTCTTTGCCTTTAAAGCAGCAAGAACTGGTCCAAATATTTCTTCCTGAGAAATTCTTGAATTTTGATCAACATCAACAATTACAGTTGGCTCTATATAATATCCTTCTTTAGGTCCCTTTTCTCCACCTACTATAACTCTTCCCTCACTTTTACCAATTTCTATATATTTCAAAACTTTTTCATAGGATGCCCTGTCTATTACAGCAGCCACATCTGTGCCATATTCCCTTGCAGGTCCTAACTTTAATGCTCTTGTTTTTTTAGCTATTTTTTCTATCATTTCATCATAAACATCTTCAACTATAATAGCTTTTGAACATGCAGAGCATTTTTGTCCTTGAAATCCAAATGAAGATGCTACTATTCCTGATGCTGCTGATTCTAAATCCGAATCACTATCAACTATAATAGTGTCTTTTCCGCCCATTTCAGCTATGACACGTTTTATCCATTTTTGGCCTGGGGCTAACTCTGCTGCAATCCTATTTATTCTAAGACCAACATCCTTTGAACCTGTAAAGTTTATAAATCTAATCTTTTTATGAGCTACAAGATAATCTCCAACTTCATCTCCTGAGCCTGGCAAATAGTTTACAACACCATTTGGAAGCCCTACTTCCTCTAAAATCTCCATAAACTTTGCAGCAATAATTGGGGCTGAACTTGAAGGTTTAAGAACTACAGTATTTCCAGTAACTATTGCAGCTGAAGTCATGCCAACTAAAATAGAAAGTGGAAAATTCCATGGCGCAATTATAAGGCCAACGCCTAATGGAATATAAAAGCACTCATTTTGCTCTCCACTTAGTGGGTATAAAGACATTCCTTTTGTATAGTTAAGCATTTGTCTTCCATAATACTCCAAGAAGTCAATTGCCTCTGCAGTATCTGCAATTGCTTCAATCCATGTCTTACCAGTTTCTTCTACTAAGAGAGCTGAAAGTTCATTTTTTCTACGTCTCATAATAGCTGCAATATTAAAAAGGTAATTTGCTCTTTCACTTGGATCTACATACTTCCATTTACCAAAAGCTTTCTCTGCAGCATCAACTGCCTTATCTGCCAACTCTTTATTACCCTTTGCAGTTGTCCCAACTATTTCATTAAAGTTTGACGGATTATATGATACAATTCTTTCTTTTGTATCTATTTTTTCCCCATCAATTATAATTGGATAATGTTTTCCCTTCTGACTGTCTATTAATTTCATTGCTTTTTCAAAAGCAATTTTGTTTTCAGGGATAGAAAAATCAGTTAGTGGTTCATTTTTATACTCACAAAGCATTTTAAAAACCTCCTGTATATTTTATTATTTTATTTTTTGTTAAAATATTTTTTATTTTTCAATTAAAAGTTGGTGTTTTCAGTTCTTGAAATAATTTCATCCTGAAGGTCCCTATTTAAGTCGCAGAAATAATCGCTGTATCCTGCTACCCTAACAATTAAGTTCTTATATTTTTCAGGACTGTTTTGTGCTGCTCTAAGTGTTGCAGCACTTACAACATTAAACTGAATATGGTGCCCATCCAATTTAAAATAACCCCTTATAAGATGAGCAAGATTGTCAATTCCCTCATCCCCTTCAAGCAACTTTGGCGTAAATTTTTGATTTAATAATGTTCCTCCAGTTCTTAAATGATCCATCTTTGCTGCTGATTTTAAAACTGCAGTAGGACCTAATTTATCAGCACCTTGAACAGGTGAAATTCCTTCAGAAAGAGGCTTATATGCAAGTCTTCCATCAGGAGTTGCCCCTACTACTGAGCCAAAATAAACATGGCATGTTGTTGGAAGCATATCAATCCTATAAGTTCCACCAGCTGCAGTTGGTCTCCCATTTACCTCGTTGTAATACATATTAAATACTTCCTTCATTATGTTATCAGCATAGTCATTGTCATTTCCATATTTCGGTGTATTATTTAAAAACTTTTGTCTGTAATTTTCATATCCATCATAATTACTATCAATAATTTTAATCATCATATCCATCGTTAATTCCTTATTATCAAACACATGATATTTGATTGATGATAAGCTATCTGTTATTGTTCCAATGCCAACTCCTTGAATATATCTTGTGTTATACCTTGCCCCGCCTGCATTATAATCCTGTCCATTAGCTATACAGTCGCTAACAGTTATTGAAAGGAACGGGCATGGAATTAGGCTTGCATATAATTTTTCAATTACATTGTTGCCTTTTATTTTAATATCAATAAAATAATGCAATTGTTTTTTAAATGCATCCATTAATTCTTCAAATGATTTAAAATTCCTTGGATCCCCTGTTTCTATTCCAATCTTCTTTCCTGTTCTTATATCCAAACCATTATGCATTGTAATTTCGAGAATTTTAACAAGGTTCATATATCCTGTTAAAATATAAGCTTCTTTCCCAAAGCATCCAGTTTCAACACAGCCGCTTGTTCCGCCGCATCTTGCATCTTCAATTGATTTTCCTTCTCTTATCATCTCTTCTATTACAGAATCTGCATTGAATATTGATGGCTGTCCCCAACCTTTTCTTACAATTTTCAAAGCTCGCTTTAAGAACTTGTCAGGATTTTTCTTGCTCAATTGTATGTTAGTACTTGGCTGAAGCAGTGTCATATCATCAATTACATTAAGAATCATATATGTTACATCATTTACCCCATCAGAGCCATCAACTTTTAGCCCGCCTAAATTTATATTTGCAAAATCAGTATATGTTGCACTTTCTGCAAGTGTAATTCCAACTTTAGGTGGTGCAGGCTGGTTATTAAACTTTATCCAAAAACACTCTAATAGCTCATAAGCCTTATCCTCAGTTAGTGTTCCATCTTCAATATCCTTTTTATAAAATGGATATAAGTGCTGATCAAGCCTTCCTGGATTAAATGAATCCCATGTATTAAGTTCACTTATGACGGAAACATGAACAAACCAGTAAGCTTGAATTGCTTCCCAAAAGTTTCTTGGTGCATGTGCTGGAACATGCAAGCAAACTTCGGCAATCTTTTTAAGCTCGGATTTTCTTTCTATATTTTTTTCCTCTAAAGCAAGCTCATTTGCTTTTTCAGCATATCTTTTGGCAAGTATCATAATGCCATCACAGCAGATGCTCATAGCCTTCAATTCTTCCTGCTTGTCATAAGCTTTTGGATCATTCATAAAATCAAGTTTTGTCAGCGCTTCATTTATATCTTCCTTAAAATCAGCAAATCCTTTTTTATAAATCTTCCCATCAGCTACTGTATGCCCTGGTGCTCTCTGTTCCATAAACTCAGTAAATATCCCTGCTTCATAGCTATCTTTCCATTCCTTAGTCATTTCCTTAAAAATCTTTGTTCTAATTGCTCTATCCTTCCAATATGGAATTATTTCATCCCTTTGGGTTTCTTTTGCTTCAGGTGTAACTTTAAAGGATGTCTTTTCACGGTCATTTATAACCTGAAAGTCTTCCATGGTGTGGCAGCAAAGTTCAGGGAAAGTAGGTGTAGCCTTTGGCGCGGGCCCTCTTTCGCCTACTATAAGTTCGTCATCATTAATGCATATTGCTTTATTCTCCATTATATATTTGAAGGTTAAAGCACGTAAAACTGGAATTGAAACTGTCCCTTCATACTTTTTGTATGCTTCTGTAACAAGTTTTGCTCTCTCCATAGAAAGTTCTGGAACAGCTTCTATACTTTTTTCTCTTAATCTTTTTACCCTGTCGTTCACAAAATCAACCTCCTATCTTCACATTAAATCCAAACTCAGAAAACACCTTTTCAACATCCTTCATTTTCTCGTCTGTAGGTTCTGGCATTTCATTAAGTTTGTAGTTTATTGATAATCTATTATATTTATCAATACCAATTTTATGATATGGTAAAAGATTTACCTTTAATATATTTAATGGTTTTAAAAATTCTGCAGTTTTAATAATATTTTCTTCATCATCATTTATTCCTAAAATTATAGGGATGCGCGCATATATATTGGCACCGATATCAGAAAGTTTTTTCAAATTTTCAAGTATTAAATCATTTGGAGCGCCTATATACTTTTTATGCTTTTCATTATCCATAACTTTTACATCATACAAAAACAAATCTACTTTATCATAAATTTTTTCAAATACACTCCATAATGCATACCCTGATGTATCTACTGCAGCATGTATTTCTTCATCTTTTGCCATGATTAAAAGTTCATTTAAAAAATCCGGCTGCATAAGCGGCTCCCCACCTGAAAATGTAACTCCTCCGCCTGAATCTTCATAGAAAATCCTATCCTTTATCACTTCTTTCATTACATCTTCAGAGCTTACTTCTTTTTCTATTTTCTCCATTGCCATCACCGGACACACTTCTGTACAGCGTCCACAATTGCTACATCTGCTTCTATCTTTAAATACTTTTCCTTCCTTAAAGTTAAGCGCATTGTTAGGACAGTTTTTTATGCATTGTCCGCATCTAATACATCTTTTTTCCCAATATACAATCTTATCCTTTTCGCTTTGGCTTTCAGGATTATGACACCACCAGCACCTTAAAGGACACCCTTTTAAAAAGATTGTTGTTCTAATTCCTGGTCCATCTTGTATTGAATATTTTTGAATATTAAATATTAATCCCTTTTCCAAATGTGTCACCTCGTTTCATTCGATGGCAGCCATCCGTAATCCCAATACCCCCATCCTCATTCAGATTAGGAAAAACTTTTAGCTATGCCCTTAAACTGGCTCTTCTAAGACTCAGTTAGAAAAGGAGTAACCTTTAAGAAGGCTCCAAATAAGCCTTAGACTCACTTGTTTAAAAGTAGCTGTACAATTAAATATATTGCATATTTCATGCCAAGTCTTAAAGGCTTAATTAGCAAGTATCCTGATACCTTTGAATATTCAAAAAACAAGAGTGTCTCATAATTGAGACACTCTTGTATTAAATCTGGGCATTATGCCCTTTTTAGGTACAATCTTATTTTTTGTTACAATTCAAATTATATTTCTTTACCTTATTAAATAAAGTCTGACGCGGAACTTTCAACATTCTTGCAGCTTTTGAACAATTTCCATTGGTTTCACGTAAAACTTTTTTTATAAGCTGCTTTTCAAATTGCGCCACAGATTCATCTAACGGCTTGTACTCATTTTCACTGCATAAATAATTACTGCAATTAACTTCTTTACTAAACTCATTATATTCATTGGGAAGCGAAATACAGTTTATTACTGATTCATCGGTAAAATTCATTGCCCTTTCTATAGTATGCTTAAGCTCTCTAACATTTCCAGGCCAACTGTAATTCATCAATTTATCCATAACTTTTGAAGAAACACCAACTATTCTTTTACCAAGTCTTTCATTATATACTTCTATAAATTTATTTGTAAGAAGTGGGATGTCTTCCTTTCTTTCTCTAAGCGGAGGAACAACTAAATAAATTACATTTAATCTATAGTATAAATCCTTTCTAAGAACATTTTTGTTTATAAGTTCAGCAGGTTCTTCATTTACTGATGCCATAATTCTGGAATCAACATATATTGTGTTAGTCCCTCCAACCCTTCTTATAATGCCATCTTGTAAAACTCTTAAAAGTTTCCCTTGATTGGCATAATCCATGGAATTTATTTCATCCAAAAAAAGTGTCCCGCCATTTGAAAGTTCAAATAATCCTGGAGTCTCCTTTGCTCCTGTAAAGCCTCCGCTTTTTGTTCCAAAAAATATAGATTCGAATAACGTACTTGGAAGAGCTGCACAATTTTGTGAAATGAATTTTTTATTTTTTCTTGTATAGCTTGCATTATGTATTGCTTGCACAAAAAGTTCTTTACCCGTCCCAGTTTCACCATATATAAGTATTGGAGAATCACTATTTGCCACTTTATAGGCCTTTTCTTTGAGTTCATACATGATTTCGCTTTCACCTATAATATCATCAAAAGTATATTGTGTGCCATTATCAAGTTCATTACTGCCCTTTACGATATTTTTATCCTTATCATATGAAAAAACCTTTTTTGATAATTTCATTACCTGATTAAAGTCTCTGTATATCTCAAATGCCCCAATAATCTTTCCATCTTCAATTAATGGTACAGTTGACGTAACTGTACAAACCCTTTTACCTTTATAATTGCAATAACACTGCACATATTCAATTAAAGGCTTTCCATTTTTAATAACATGGGCAAATGTGCTTGTTTCAGGCTTTAATTCGTAAAATATTTCATATATGCTCTTTCCAATAGCATCTTCAGGGCTAATACCACCTATATCAGAAGAAGGTTCATAATAAAATACCACATTTAAATTTACATCTACAACAATAAGCCCTTGATTTAAATTTGCAATAATAAGTTGAAGAAGATACTTATAATCCATAACTTATCCCTCCAACATAATTATATATTAAGATGACAGAAAATTCACTTATTTTATCAAAAGTGCCAGGCGCAGCACATTTTGTCATTATTTCTTTCATCATACTGCCAATTGCTCAAAAATGACAAACACATGACATGATTTAAAGTGCCTGACACTACCTAAAAATACCACTTACATGCTATAAACAACCACCTATCAAAAATCAATATACAAATCAAATTATATTTCTTATACTATACTTACAAAGAAAAAAGGGGGGATAAGATGCAAATCGAAATAAAAATAGATGAAGCATACAAGGATCCCAAAGTAGTGATTTTAACTAATAAAATTACAGATGAAGTAAATGAGCTGCTTAAAAGGCTTTCAGATACACATCCGCAAACAATAGCAGGTTTTAAAGATGGTAATCTAAAAATACTCCAACCTGATGAAATCATTCGTATTTTTACAGAAAACCAAAAAGTATATGCGCAAACGGAGCAAGGTAAATACCTTATTCGGCTAAGGCTTTATGAACTTGAAGAAAGATTGGATAAAGGTACCTTCGCAAGAATATCCAATTCAGAAATTATCAATTTAAAAAAAGTTGAAAACATGGATCTTAGCTTTAGTGGAACAATTTGTGTAAATCTATGTAATAATATTACGACCTTTGTTTCCCGGCGCTATGTTTCTAAAATCAAACAAATATTAGGAATTTGAGGTGATTGATATGAAAAAGGAAGCAATACGCAGAGGGATGTCAGGATTTCCTCTTGGAGTTTTTATTGGTTACACCATTACAATTATTCTCTCTTTATTTTGGGGTGAAGGCTATTATTGGGCTGTTGTCCCTGCTTTAGTGGAACAGTGTGGAAATGAAATTAATGCAGTTATCCTACAATTTATTTTATCTGGTGTTTTAGGGTCTGTTTGCGCTGCAAGTTCTGTCATATGGGAAAATGATAACTGGAGCATATTAAAGCAAACAGTCATCCATTTTGTCATTATTTCTTTCACCATGCTGCCAATTGCTTACTTTGCACATTGGATGGATCATACATTTATTGCTATTGTAAAATACTTTTGCATATTTATAGCAATATACATTGCAATATGGGCAGTAGAGTACAGTGTATGGAAACACAAAATCAACCAAATAAATGACAAAATAAAAAAATATAAATAGTAGAAAAATTGGGTGCCAGCCTTGACATTTTACATTTATATTCCATAATTTTAAATGTCAAATGTCAAGAGGCTGGCACTTTTGCGGCACTTTTGCGCCTATCTACATTTTTTGACAAAAGTACCAGGCACGCGGTATGTGGCAAGTTAGGAAAAAACAGATTTGTTCTTGACATATTACCAAATTACTCCTATTGTATATTTTATATAGCATTAGGGGGACGGGTAATTACTTTTGTGCTTTTTTAACAATTGACTTTTATCAATCATACAAAAAACATCCAATAAGCGTACATTTTAGGCTAAAATATATGTAATGCACAAACAATTCAATGGGGGGTGTGATATTATGGCTGATGCAGAAAATAATTCAAAGGAATTTTTATCAATATATAATGAAATTGATGAATATATGCGAAGGAGACTGAATGCCGACAACAGAGTTCCCTTCAAACGGATGGTCGATATTTTGATAAAAAAGGATAAGGTTTTTGACAGGTATAAGGATGATTTGTTCGATTTTGCAAGGCTAAGGAACGCCATTGTCCATAACCCATACGGATCCAAAGCTGAGCCAATTGCCGAGCCACATGACCTTATAGTAGAGAAGTTTAAAAAGATTAAAAATGAAATAATGAATCCAGTCAGGCTGATAGATATAGCTGTAAAGGGCAATGATATATACAGTGCAACGCTCGATGATGATGCACTTGAAGTAATGGAAAAAATGAACGATAATTCATATACCCATGTTCCTGTTTTAGAAAATGGACTGCTTATTGGAGTATTCAGCCTATATTCTGTTTTTGCATATCTTACGGAAAATGAGGGAAGTCAGATAACAAATCAAACAAAGGTCGGTGATCTGCGTGATTATATATCCCTTGAAAAGCATCAGGGAGAATACTTCAAATTTGAGCCAAAGAACTGCCTTGTAATCGATGTTGAGGATCTTTTTATTAAAAGGCTTGAAAACAACAGAAGGCTTGTCATGATATTTGTAACAGAAAACGGAAATTCTGATAATAAACTTCTTGGAATAGTTTCAGCATGGAATGTTGCAAGCAGAAAGTAGTTATATTTTTTGCATAAAGTGCCGGGCATATGGCATGTGGCAAGTTAGGGGAAAAAAGAGATAACATCTCTATTTCTGCTATCCCTTTTTTCCGCACTTTAATTATATTATTTTATAATCTTTGTTAAATCCATTTTAGCATATACAACCCTATGAATTTCAACAACTTTTTCCTTGACCATATAGAAAACTGCATAATTTTTGACTGGTAAAAGCCTATATTCATTCTCCAATTCTTTAATTGGCTGATATACCTTGCACGAGTAAGGGAACTGTTCAAGTCTGGATATAGATTCATCCAAGGCATTTAATAAATCCATTGCTGCCTTTGGTGCTTTTAAATGGTCTGCAATATAAGTTATAATGTCATCTAAATCCTTCCTTGCCAAAGGTAGGTATCTAATTTCATACATTATCAGATTCCATCCTGTCAGAAAGTTTTGCCCTTAATTCGTCAAAAACTTCTTTATGGGAATACCTCTTATCAGTAGTCTTGGCTTCCAATTCAGCTTCCTTTAATTTTAAATATACTTCGCTTTCAAACATTTTCTGCTCATAAGCTTCCATGCTCATTACAACCATATCACCATAACCATTCTTGGTTAAGAATACAGGTTCGGCAGTTTCATGAACAGTCCTTGAAATTTCAGCAAAATTATTTCTCAAATCTGATACTGGTCTAATATCTGGCATATTCCTCACCTCTCAATTATTTTATCATAACCTTATCATAACTTTATCATAATTATGATAAAATAACAACAAGTTTTGAAAATTAACTTCCAATATTCTTTACATTACTCCCACTCTATAGTTGCTGGGGGCTTGCTGGTTATGTCGTAAACTACTCTGTTTACGCCTTTAACTTCATTTACTATCCTTGATGAGATTTTTTCTAAAACTTCATATGGAATCTTAAACCAGTCTGAGGTCATCCCATCTACACTTTCAACAGCACGAAGAGCAATGGTATAGGAATAAGTTCTTTCATCTCCCATAACCCCAACACTTCTTATATTGGTTAAAACTGCAAAGTACTGCCAAATTTTTTTATTAAGACCTGCTTTTTTAATTTCATCCCTCATTATAAAATCTGCTTCTCTTAATAGTGAAAGCTTTTCCTCTGTAACATCTCCAAGAATCCTTATAGCAAGTCCTGGGCCTGGGAAGGGCTGCCTTGAAACAATTTCTTCTGGTATATTAAGCTCTCTTCCAACAGCTCTTACTTCATCTTTAAAAAGCTCTCTAAGAGGCTCAATTAGCTTAAAATCTAAATCTTTAGGAAGCCCTCCTACATTATGATGGCTTTTTATTGTAGCTGAAGTTTTAGTTCCGCTTTCAACTACATCTGGATAAATCGTTCCCTGAACAAGGAATTTTGCTCCATGAAGCTTTCTTGCTTCCTCATCAAATACCCTTATAAATTCTTCTCCAATTATTTTTCTCTTTCTTTCTGGTTCAGTTACACCTTTTAATTTACTTAAAAATCTCTCCCTTGCATCTACCATAATTAGGTTCATTCCAAATTTGCCCTTAAAGGTGTTGTAAACTTCATCTGCCTCACCTTTTCTAAGAAGACCATGGTCAACAAATATACAAGTAAGCTGATTTCCTACCGCCTTATGAGTTAAAACTGCAGCAACAGAAGAATCAACTCCTCCTGAAAGACCGCATATAACTCTTTCTTTTCCAACCTTTTCTTTTATTTCTTTTATTTTATCCTGTACAAAAGATGACATATTCCAGTTGCCCTTTAATCCGCATACATTGTATAAAAAGTTTTGAAGTATCTTTGTGCCATATTCTGTATGCTTAACTTCAGGATGGAACTGAACACCATAAATTTTTCTTTTTTCATCGCCCATAGCTGCATTTTCACAGCTTCTGCTCCAAGCTATTTTTTTAAATCCCTGAGGAAGAAGTGAAATATGATCTGTATGGCTCATCCAGCATACGCTTCTTTGCGGAATTCCATCAAAAAGTGGAGACTTAGTATCAAATTCTACTTCAGTTTTTCCATACTCTCTTACCACAGGGCTTTCAATCTTTCCCCCTAAGAGCTTCCCAATAAGCTGGTCCCCATAACAGATTCCAAGTATAGGAATACCAGCATTTAAAATCTTTTCAGATACCATTGGTGCATTTTCATCATTTACACTATTTGGACCACCTGTAAAAATAATAGCATCTGGCTTTCTCTTTAATATTTCATCTGCATCTTTACTATAAGGAACAATTTCACAGTAAATATTGGCTTCTCTAACCCTTCTAACAATAAGCTGATTATATTGTCCCCCAAAATCTATAACAATAACAAATTCCTTATCCATTAGTTTCCTCCTCGTATAATAAGTTTATAAATTTGGCGTATAGTTTGGAGCTTCCCTTGTTATCTGTATATCATGTGGATGGCTCTCATGAAGTCCTGCAGAAGTTTGTAAAACAAATACTGCATTTTTTCTAAGCTCATTTATAGTTCTCGCACCGCAGTAACCCATTCCTGATCTTAAACCGCCAATCATTTGGAATATAGTATCTGCCACAGGTCCCTTGTATGGCACTCTTCCTTCTACCCCCTCTGGGACTAATTTTTTATTTCCCTCTTGGAAGTATCTATCGCTGCTTCCATCTTGCATTGCAGCAATTGAGCCCATCCCCCTGTAAACCTTAAATTTTCTTCCCTGATAAAGTTCTTCATCTCCAGGGCTTTCCTCACAGCCTGCAAATAATGAACCCATCATAACTATAGATGCTCCGGCTGCTAAAGCTTTAACTATATCTCCAGAATACTTTATTCCTCCATCTGCAATTATAGGCACACCATATTTATCCCCTTCCTCAGCACAGTCCATAACTGCTGTAAGCTGCGGAACACCAACTCCTGCAATAACTCTTGTTGTACAAATTGAACCAGGTCCTATTCCAACTTTAACGCAGTCTGCTCCTGCTTCAATTAAATCATGAACTGCAGCAGCAGTTGCTACATTCCCTCCAATAACTTGAAGATCTGGGTACTTATTTTTTATAGCATAAACTGCATCTAAAACTCCCTTTGAATGGCCATGAGCAGTGTCAACTACAATCACATCAACTTTTGCATTATAAAGAGCATCTACCCTTTCCATCATGTTATCTGTAACACCTACTGCAGCTCCAACAAGAAGTCTCCCATTATTATCCTTTGCTGCATTTGGAAACTTTTCAACCTTTTCAATGTCTTTAATAGTTATAAGCCCCATTAAATTATTGTTTTCATCTACAAGGGGAAGTTTTTCTATTTTATATTTTCTTAAAATCTGCTCTGCCTGTATTAAATCTGTTCCTGCTGGAGCAGTAACTAAATTATCCTTTGTCATAACATCTTTAATTTTTCTTGAATAATCCTTTTCAAATCTTATATCTCTATTTGTTATTATTCCAACAAGTTTTGTCCCATCCACAATAGGAACGCCAGATATTCTGTATTTCCCCATTAGTTTATCTGCATCTTCAATTGTATGTTCTGGAGTTAAATGGAATGGATCAGTAATGACACCATGCTCAGAACGCTTAACCTTATCAACTTCTGAAGCCTGAGCTTCAATAGACATGTTTTTATGAATTATACCAATTCCGCCTTCCCTTGCCATAGCAATTGCCATTTTAGCTTCTGTAACAGTATCCATACCAGCACTCATCATTGGTATATTAAGCTTTATCTTTTTTGTAAGATTTGTTGAAAGCTCTACTTCTCTTGGAAGAACACTTGATTTTTGTGGTACAAGTAGTACATCATCAAAGGTATATGCTTGTTTTAAAATGATTCCCATTGAAATCCTCCTTATATATAAAAAAATTTGCATGTGTAGACTCTGAGTGAAGTGCAACATGCAAACATGCAAATTAAATACACCTCACTCATAGTCGAAAATTTACGGTTTTCGGTAGATACTTCCGGTCCCTATTACCGGCACTATATGAGTAAGTTTGTGTTTTTTATTTATTTTTATGTATTATAAGCTTTTGAATTTTTTGTGTCAATGCCCTTTTTACAATAGCCTTCAATTTTAATGAACAAGTTACAGCGGAGATAAGAAAATATATGGAATGAACATCTTTGCAAACGGGAAAAGTGAATAGAATATATTTTTCTTATCTCCGCGGTGAATTAAATCTAAATTATGAATGACTGTGTAAGTAATTTTTCATTATTTCAGCTATTGCATAATTGTAAATTTCTTTTAGTGGTTTATTATATCTCACTGCACAATCTTTAATGTCATCATATTCGGGACTTATATTGCAGATCTTGCCATTTCTTTTTGCAAATTTACACCTGATACTGCCATAAGCAGTATAAATAGTACTTTCTTCCCTTTCAAGAGTATCCCTTTCAATCTGTATTTTTCTTATACCAATAGTTGTAGTTTCACTAAAGATTATTTCTTTTATTTTTTTCTCATACTTTTCAGGTGCTATAACTGTTATTACACCTCCTGACCTGTTTTTCTTCATATATACAGGAGAATAATAAACATCTACGGCACCAGCTTCAAAAAGCTTTTCCATTAGATATCCATAAATTTCTGGATTCATATCATCTATGGTGGTCTCTAAAAGCGAACATTCTCCTTCTTCATTTTCACACATATACACTCTTAAAAGATTAGGCTTCTCACTATCCCTTTTTCCGCATCCATATCCAACCTTTTTAATTGTAATTTTATTTAATTCCCTAAATTCACTTGAAAGGGTTTTAACTATTGCAGCACCTGTTGGAGTGGTAAGCTCAAATTCTCTTTCATCACAATAAACAGGTACACCCCTTAAAATTTCAGCCACTGCAGGAGCTGGAACAGGAATAATGCCATGCTGGCAATTTACAAAGCCTTTGCCTGTATTTACAGGTGAACATATAATTTTTTTAGGCTTTAAATAATCGATGCAAATAGCCGTCCCTACAATATCAATTATAGAATCCACAGCCCCAACCTCATGAAAATGAACATCATATACATCTTTCCCATGGACCTTTGCCTCTGCTTCTGCTATACATTTGAATATATCCTTAGATATATTTTTTATATTTTGATTTAAATCACTATCATCTATTATTTTTTCTATATCATAAGGATTTCTTCCATGATGATGATGGAAATCTTCTTTATGTTCCTGATCCTCTTCATCTTCTTTAAGCTTTACAATAAAATCCGTTCCCTGTATTCCACTTTTTACACCTTTTTTTATCTCTATTTCATATTCATCATTAATATTTAATAAGGATAAGTTATTTAATATATATTCTTGTGGAACTCCTATATCAATAAGAGCACCTACTGTCATATCTCCACTAATGCCAGAAAAACAGTCAAAATATAATATGCTCATAAAAATAACCTCCCATACACCAATAACTTAAATTAAAGTTAATCAGTAAATCACCTCTACAATATTTTTCTATCGCTAATAATTTTAAGTAAACTATCAAAACAAATAAAATATTTTAAAAGCCTAATTCATACTGCCTGTTCTATAGCCAGACAAATCCAAAGAAACATATTTAAACCCAATGTCCTTTAAAACTTTTTCTATTTCATCAATAAAATCCATTTTAAAAAACTTGTATAATTCATCCCTTTGTACTTCAATTCTTGCAAGATTTTGATGGCACCTAACCCTTACATTCTTAAATCCCATAGATAATAAATAGGATTCAGCATTATCTATCATTAAAAGCTTTTTTCTGTCTATATCATCACCATAAGAAATTCTACTTGCAAGGCAAGCTATAGATGGCTTGTTATAAACATTAAGTCCTATGGTTTTTGAAAGTTCCCTTATTTCATTCTTATTTAATCCTGCTTCAAGAAGAGGACTTCTTATACCAAGCTCATTTACAGCCTTAAGGCCTGGTCTATAATCTAATATATCATCTGCATTAGTTCCATCAGCAGCATATTTTATTCCTTCATTTTCCGCAATGTGAATTATCCTTGAGAAAAGATTCTTTTTACATATGTAACATCTGTCATATGGGTTATTTTTAAACCCCTCAACTTCCTTTAAAGGATCAAATTTGAACTTGACATGATAAATTCCAATTTCATTTGCAAAATTAACTGCATCTACAGCTTCATAAGAAGGATATATATATGAAACTGCAGTTACCGCAATAGCACGACTGCCTAAAGTATCCTTAGCAGCTTTAAGCAGCAATGTACTGTCAACCCCTCCTGAAAAAGCTACAGCAACGCTTCCCATGTCCTCTAATATTTGTTTTAGTTTTTCAAACTTTTCATTTGTATTCATAACATGATCTACCCCCTTTGCTTCCACATTTTTCTATTATCTATATTTTCAAAAGCTGTAATCATCTTTTTATTTAAGTCCGGGTATTTTGTTCTAAGCTTAGAAGTTAAATCTTTCATTTCCTGTCTAACAGTTTTCCCATCTGCAGGGCATCCGCTTTCAATAACAGGAAGATTTTCCATATTTACAACCTTTTTAACCGTTTCCTCATCAATATAAACCATAGGTCTTATTATTCTCAAGCCTTTTCCTTCGTAATAAGCACAGGGGCTGAATATACCTAACTTCCCAACGCACAGCATATTCATAAAAAAAGTTTCTATAGCATCATCAGAAGTATGTCCAAGAGCAACTGTGTTATATCCTTCCCTATTAGCAACTCTATATAGAGCTCCCTTCCTTAATCTAGAGCAAAGCGAACAGGGATTTTTTTCTTTTCTATCCTTAAATACTACATCGCCAATATCAGTTTTTTCAATAATAATCTCTATATCGTTTTGGGAGCAAAAATCAACAAGAGGTTTCATATCATTATTAAATCCAAGATCAATATTAATACCGCACAAGTCAAATTTTAAATAGGAATATTCCTTTAAAAGTTTAAGCATAAATAAAAGTGCAATGCTGTCTTTTCCGCCCGATAAGCCTACAGCAACCCTATCTCCATTTTTTATCATACCATAGAATTCCACTGCTTCCCTTACATCATTTAAAAACATCCTATTATATTTTCTATCAAACTTTATCATATATACCCTCCAAGGCAATTATACAATATAGATTGCATAATTTAAAGGTAATAAAATAACAACATAAAAAATCCCGGGGGATTTTTTCCCTCGGGATTTTAATCTTTAATTAATACATGTCTGGTGAACCGCCTTGTGGTCCTCCAGCTTGTGCTGGTGCATTCTTATCAGGAATATCAGCAACAACAGCTTCTGTTGTTAAGAATGTAGCTGCAACTGATGCTGCATTTTGAAGTGCTGATCTTGTAACCTTAGTTGGGTCAACAATTCCAGTTTTAATCATATCAACATATTCATTTGTTAATACATCGTATCCAATACCTTTTTCACTGTTCTTAATTTTTTCAACTATAACTGCTCCATCAATACCTGCATTTGATGAAATTTGTCTTATAGGTTCTTCAAGAGCTCTCTTTATTATTCTAACTCCAACACGTGCATCGCCTTCAAGTTTTAAAGCTTCAACAGCAGGTATAGCATTTATATAAGCTGTTCCGCCTCCTGCAACTATTCCTTCTTCAACAGCTGCCTTTGTAGCTGCAAGTGCATCTTCAATTCTAAGTTTCTTTTCTTTAAGCTCAGTTTCAGTAGCTGCTCCAACCTTGATAACTGCAACTCCGCCTGCAAGCTTTGCAAGTCTTTCCTGAAGTTTTTCTCTATCAAAATCTGATGTAGTTTCTTCAATTTGGGCTCTAATTTGAGCTACTCTTGCTTTAATTTCTTCCTTGTTTCCTCTCCCATTTACAATAGTTGTATTATCCTTAGTAACTCTTACTCTCTCAGCTTTCCCAAGCATATTTAAATTAGTATCTTTAAGCTCTCTTCCAAGTTCTTCAGAAATAACTTGCCCGCCAGTTAAAATTGCAATATCTTGAAGCATTTCTTTTCTCTTATCTCCATATCCAGGAGCCTTAACAGCTACACATGTAAATGTACCTCTTAATTTATTTACAATAAGTGTTGCAAGTGCTTCTCCCTCAATATCGTCAGCAATTATTACAAGTTTCCTTCCTTGCTGAACAATTTGCTCTAAAAGTGGCAAAATGTCCTGTACATTTGAAATCTTTTTATCTGTAATTAATATATATGGATCATCAATAACAGCTTCCATCTTTTCATTATCTGTTACCATGTATGGGCTAATATATCCTCTATCAAACTGCATTCCTTCAACGACATCAAGTTCTGTTCCCATAGTCTTTGATTCTTCAACAGTTATAACACCTTCATTGCCAACTTTCTCCATAGCATCTGCTATAAGTTGTCCTACTTCCTCATCATCTGCTGATATAGAAGCAACCCTTGCTACATCGTCTTTCCCTGTAACTTTCTTTGAAGATTTTTTAATTTCTTCAACTGCAGTGTCAACAGCCCTCTTTATTCCATATCTAATCTGCATTGGATTTGCTCCAGCTGTTACATTTTTAATTCCTTCTCTTATGATTGCCTGTGCAAGTAATGTAGCTGTAGTAGTTCCATCTCCAGCAACATCATTTGTCTTTGTTGCAACTTCTTTTACAAGCTGAGCCCCCATATTCTCATACGGATCTTCAAGCTCTATTTCTCTTGCTATTGAAACACCATCATTTGTAATAAGAGGTGTACCAAATTTCTTATCAAGGACAACATTTCTTCCCTTAGGTCCAAGTGTTATTTTAACTGTATCAGCAAGCTTATTAACACCTTTTTGCATTGCACGTCTTGCATCTTCACTAAACATTATTTCCTTTGCCATTTACAATCTCCCCTTTCTAATATTAAAACTATTATTCAAGAACTGCTAATATATCTTCTTGTTTTAAAATTGTATACTCTTCTCCATCAATTTTAATGTCATTTCCTGAGTACTTTGAGAAGATTACCCTGTCGCCTGCCTTAACTTCCATTCTTACTTCTTTGCCATCAACTAATCCGCCAGGGCCTACAGCTACAACTTCTGCCTCCTGAGGTTTTTCCTTCGCATTTTCTGGAAGTAAAATCCCGCTCTTTGTTGTTTCCTTAGCCTCAATTTTCTTAATGACGACTCTGTCTCCAAGTGGTCTTAAATTCATAATTACCCCTCCTTGTATATATATGTTATTTATAATTATTTTTTAATTTGTTAGCACTCATTAATGTTGAGTGCTAATTACAGTTATTATATTAAATAAATAGCGCAATATTATCAAATTTCTATTGGTTACCAATAGACTCACTATATGTGATTACCGTTAATTATTGAGAGTTATCTTGTTATTTCATTGTATTGCTTCATATTTTAATATTTTTTTAAATAATTTATAAAATATTCCCATCATTAGGGTATATTATAATTTCTTTAATATTAAAATATCGGTTTAAAAAACCTATGCAATCAGTTAAAATAGCACATCTTGAATATCTTATATCTCTTTTGGAAAAGTCAAAATCGAGCATAATATATTTCCCACTAAGGTTATAGTTTATATCGTTATTTAAAATATATTTTCTGCTGTCTGCCCACTTTTTAATGTAATTTTCATTTATATTGGATGAAAATATAACTTTCATGCACATTTTTTCAATTTTTTTATCTCTTATTTTTTCAAGTGAAGTTTTTACATAATCATTAATTTTGTCATCCTCTATAGTTAAAAGCTCAACTATAACATCTTTGTTTTTTTTAATATCAGTCTTACATTTTCTCCCTATAGCAAAAAATACCACAAGGGAAATTATAAAATAAAGTAAAAAATATGTTAAATTAAATTTTGGATAAGCTATAACTACATATAAAAACGGAATTATAGCACTGACAAATATCTGAGGTATATATAGGCTATGGTTTTCATCTGCAAAAATAGTTTTAATCAAATACTCAACTCTGTTTTCTCTGTCAAAAAACAGTTTTATATTAATTCCCACAAAAATAATTATATTGCATAAAAATATAAGGGATAAAAAAAGTAAACCTGTTTTAATGTTAAACTTAAAATTAGTAAAATAAAGGATAATTAATATGAAAAGCTCAAGCGAAAAACATAAAGAATATTTTTTAAGTCCTTCTTCAATTCCATGCAAATACATTAAATAAGCATATGGAAATATGTTCATGTTTGAGCTGTTAAAATTAATTTTCCTTTTATAATTAAGATTTAGAATATTTTCAGTTTTATATTCATAAATGAATTCACCATCAAGAATGTTGACTTTTTCATTGTTTACGCAAATATCAATAATACATCTTATTTTTAAATCCAAAGGCGATACTTCTTTATATTTTCCATTTGATAAATTTAATATGCCAAGGCAGTCCTTATCACCTGTTATTGCTATGAAAAGGATATCATTATATTTTTGTATTTTGGATATTATTCTGTTATTGCTTGCTGAACTTATTTCCCAGCTGCTTGTTATAATCCCTGCATAATTCATAACAGATATTTTAAATATATTATTCTCATCAAATCCTCCAACATAAATATAATCATCATTAAGATAAATACAGCTTGCAAACAGCATATTGGAAAGGTATAAATCTATAATTTTTATTCCCTCAGAAGTTATAATCCTTATTAAGGATTTCCCATTATCTATACCAAGGCAGACATATTTTCCTGTACTCGTTTGCTTAAAATCAAAAAATAGCCCATTTAAACTAATATTCCTTTTTATTTGCCCATCTTCAGATATTATAGTAACTTTAGTTTCTTCAGAAGG
>ENA-UOOH01001131-UOOH01001131.1-fermentation-metagenome-genome-assembly--contig:-NODE-1131-length-26981-cov-3.905779_pt1 | contig 26981 bp, 25 predicted proteins | sample MGYA00245778_ERZ724025 | MGnify/ENA primary metagenome ERZ724025 (study PRJEB28704, sample SAMN03018313) | fermentation metagenome | biome: anthropogenic terrestrial biome; feature: soil; material... | reverse complement strand
AACAAAAAGAAGGCTTGTTCTAGTGGCTAAAACATGCCTTCTTTGACAGTCTGAAGCGCCTAGGTTATCTAGGCGCTTTTTCCACCCTCTCGAACGATTTCCTTCTTCACACCCGGTACATGGGCGCCGCCAAGGACGGCTACAATCTTTTTGCCAGGGGCGGTCCTGATTTTGGCTGCCAAGTACTGGTCTCGTTCAGTGATGAGAACGTCCCCGATTTTTGGGTACTTCTTGTGCATGTCAGCCAAGATAGACTCAAGCATGTCTCCTTGTAAGAGTTCTTGTAAGTCTTTATCCGAAATATTGGTACCTTTGACGAGGGAAAAAAGCAGGCCGAAAATGAGCTTTACCTTTTCTATGCGACTCAATTTACTCCAAATTCGCGAGAACGTAATGTGGATATTGCGGTCGGCTAGAACCAGTGTTGCACCCATGGCCTTTGCACTTTCAATACCTTGCATCATGTCGCCTCCCAGGGGTACATCTAACTTTTTCGCAATTTTCTTCTGATACGAGCTCAATGCTAGATTCGTTAGAAGAAAACCAACTCTTTTAGACTTGATCGCCTTTACGATATCCTGATTATCCCACACTTTAGGGTTTTGTATGTTGTTGTACCTATCGTGGTCCAGCTCGACACAAACACTATCTGGCTGTTCCTCTTCAACAACCATCTTAACAAGATTGGCACTCTCTTTGGAAACATGCGCGCTGGCCACCAAGATGATCTCTTTTTCCCCATATTGTAGTCTTGTTATATTCTCATTCATCATCTTTGCCTCCACCACCCAGGACTATATCATGAGTATACCTCGGGCATGGTACGGTTGGCCAGGTTGCGAGTTCCTTTGAGGTTTCGTTCTATGATGTACTGAACTGTAGTGGATGGTGTCACTATCTGCCATGCTGGTAGTTTCGGCCCCGTTGAGGATAGAATAAGAAAAAACGATGACAGCCACAAAATCTCGCCTATTGCCCCCTGTATTCTAGTCGGGGCCGGAGTGGAGAATTTAGGTCATGGTCTCCCAAGCCTACCTCTGTAGTGACACCCGTGACATAATAATCTTGACTACCGTCGATCCGAATTACATCTGTTTCGCTAAAGTAGTCTCCAAGTTCAATCCGATCCGCGCCGGCTTGGACGTCAACCCAGGCAAAGACTTGGTAATCTCCTGGAGGGATGCCTGGCAACACAAAGTCTCCTCCCTGTGGGTCATTAATGGTTGTTTCCGCAACGATGTTGACCAGATCACCATTTCTAGTTCCCACGATAATACGCATCGTATCTACCGCATTGACCGCCCAATACGCGTTCACTAGACCATAGCCATAATAAAGGTCAAACCGACTTTGACCCAGCGGCATGCTCGTTTGCCGCAAGATCTCCGCCACCCTGTCGGTGGGGATTCCGTTGGAGAGCATTAAGCCAACGACGCCTGAGACATGGGGAGCAGCCATGGACGTCCCCTCCATGTACAAATACCCCTCGCTCTCTATTGCGGTACTCAGCACACCATCGGGATTGTTGTCTTGGTCAGAATCGTCCCGAGTGTTGCCCCCAGGTGCCACAAGGTCTAATTCGGGTCCCCAATTGGAGTACCAGGCAACGTTGGGAGTGCGGGGGTAGTTGTAGCCAACAGAACCCACCGCTATCACTCCAGGGTAAGCAGCTGGATATCCCACAAAAGATCCCTCGTTTCCCGTGGCGGCGACAATGATTGCTGAGGTTGAACTCAACACTTCTTCAATCACATCGCGCGTAAAGTCGTCGGGACCTGGAGACCCCAAAGAAAGATTGATCACATCAGCTGGATCAGGATTAGAAGGCCGATCAAGTTCGTTCAGCAAGCCTGCGGCATACAGAACACCCTCGGCCAGGTCCCACGAATTTCCGGTTCCTTCGCTATCCATGACTTTTATGGGCAAGATGTCCACATCCCACATGACGCCGGCTACCCCTAGATTGTTATTGGTGACCGCGCCGATGGTTCCGGCTACATGGGTTCCATGGCCATTGTCATCATCGAAGTTCGTGTTTAGGTCAACGAAGTTGTAGCCATAGTCATGATCTAGGCGAGGGGCCAGATCAGGGTGATCTCTCTTGACACCCGAGTCGATGACGGCAATACGAATGGAGCTGTCGCCTGTGGTCACTGACCATGCCTGGGGCAGCCGAATGAGGGGGTAGTGCCATTGAAAGGGGTACAGTACATCATCGGGAGTATGAACTGCAAGGGGCTGGATTCGGCTATTTGGTTGGGCATAACGGATACCCGGGACGGACATGGCCCTTATCATAGTGCTTTGGAGGCTGTCCTCCACTGGTTTAACCAGGTAGGCATCTAATATGGACAAGCGAGCGATTACTTCGTAGCCTAGTTGATCTAGGACTTTCATTCTTTCGTGTTCGGCGAGGCTTGCATCGAAGCCAATGATGAGTTCACCTGGCTCATGTTCATCTAGGTTACCCATTGTCTGGGTTTGGCTGGAACGGATACTTGTCGTAGTGTTACCGGCTCTGACCTGGCTTGGGTTGTCCACTACTGATCGAGGGAAGTTATGTCGGGCTTTGATCGTCCCAGAAATAGTAACAGCTCTAGAAAATACGGCTGTTACTGTGCTTGGCTCCATAACGGTAAGTGTGGCTGGATTGGTCCTTCCGGATAAGTCACCTTCCCAATGGCTAAAGTACCAATGCTCTGCCGGGATAGCCCGTAATTCAACGATGGTTCCGTGGTGGTAATCTGTACTCTGCCCCGAGCTGAGGACGGTCTCGGCTACCGTTCCTTCACCCGTTGTGTTGACGGTGAGGGCATAGGTTTTTTTGTGTCCGGCAAAGTTGACGGTGGAGGCTCGGTTCACGGTTTGCGGTGCAGGGAATACCCAACCCTCTTTCGAGGCTTGGATGGTTGTTGGTCCAATGAGTCCGCTGATCGTATACTGGCCGTTGCTAAAGGTCGTTACCACGCCACTCACTTGGCCTTCATAGGAAATGGTGACAGCCCCGATTCCGATTCCATTCTCATCTTCTACCCCGCCCGATACTTCGAAGGTCTGGCGCATGAAGACAGCTGTAACTTCAATGGCTTCGGTAACGGTGACAGTGGCTGGGTTGTCGGTTCCTGATACAGCACCTTCCCAATGGCTAAAGCACCAATTCTCTGCCGGGATAGCCCGTAACTCGACGATGGTCCCATGGTGGTAATCTGCACTCTGCCCCGAGCTGAGGACGGTCTCGGCTACCGTTCCTTCACCCGTTGTGTTGACGGTGAGGGCATAGGTTTTTTTGTGTCCGGCAAAGTTGACGGTGGAGGCTCGGTTCACGGTTTGCGGTGCAGGGAATACCCAACCCTCTTTCGAGGCTTGGATGGTTGTTGGTCCAATGAGTCCGCTGATCGTATACTGGCCGTTACTAAGAGTCGTTACCACGCCACTTACTTGGCCTGCATAGGTGATGGATACTTCTCCTACTCCGCTTCCATGTTCATCGCTGACCAGGCCTGATACTGCAAAGTGCTGCCCAGGACTAGGGCTACCTCCACCTCCAGTACATGCAGTTAGGAAAAACACGACGACTAACAAAGGTAGCCAAGACTTTCTGGAACGCAAAAAAATCATAATGAGCACCTCTTTCCGGTTATGCCGTGAAGCACAAGGGATTCGTGTATTTCCTCGATTTTCCACATAGTATTACAAATCCCTGCTAGGTAAGGCCACTTCTGAAGAAATCAAATTCAGAATGTTCTTGTGAATACTCCGTGTATGGGCAGGATATAGCGGGAAACCGTCAAATATGGATTCTTGAAGGATGTAATAGAAAAGTATGGGAGAAGTCTAGTTATCAAGGAGGGACATTGTGTTCGATAAATCAAGAATTCGATATGTCATTTGGATCGTCTTACTCAGTCTAACCCTAGCAGGATGCACCGGCGGATCGTCGGGTCCAAGCCCAAGTGTGAAACCAACCTATCGAGTGGATGGGGTAGTAGATGGCGCCACATATGATGGCCCCGTCACACCTAAGATTGCCTTGGGCCCAGGCACATCTCTGGTATCGCTGACTTTAAACGATGAAAATTTTCTGAGCGGTACACAAGTTAGCATGGCGGGCGAGTATACGCTCACAGTCATTGTCGAGAACTCCCAAGGTGAAAGGGCCTTTGGCAGCATCAACTTTACCATTAAAGCACCTAAAGAACCTAAAGAACCAGATCCTGAAGGGGTGATCAAAGTCCCCGCCCAATATGCATCGATTCAAAGTGCCATAGACGCTGCGAGAGATGGCGATAGTATCATCGTAGATTCTGGAACCTACTATGAGAATATCTATCTAGGCGGCAAGAACATTACGCTAACCAGTACGGATCCCTTGGATCCTGCTGTAGTATCCTCTACGATTATAGATGGAGATAATGCCGCTCCCGTAATAAGAATTGACGGCGAAGGGACTAAGGCCGAAGTTACAGGCTTCACCATTAGAAATGGGCATTCCACTTTCGGCGGAGGCTTCTCCATCATCAATGCAACGGTCACGATAAGGCACAATGTGATCGCCCAGAATAGTGCTTCCGAAGGCGGCGGGATTTATGTCTACACTAGCAACACCTCGCCCAAGATTGTTATGGAGCACAATATCCTGAGGGGGAACATAGCGCCCCTTGGTGGGGCGGCCTTCATCATCGAAGGCCATGGTACGATCACAGACAATACTGTTCAAGACAATGGTGGTGGGTTCTACATAGAGGGGGGCACATATCTTATCTCCCGCAATGATATTGGTGATAATGGGGGTACTGGCTTGCACCTGGAGCAAGGCATCCATACCATTATCGAAAACGAAATTAACCGCAGTGGTGAAGTCGGTGTATGCGCCAATGAGGGTGAACATGAGATCACCAATAATACAGTAACTGGCAATAACATGGGTGGTCTGTACCTGAACGATGGTAAGCATACGATTACGAATAACCTCATTAGTAAAAATGTACATGACTCTTATGGCGGTGGCCTTATTGCGTTTTTCGGTCAACACATTATCGAGCATAATACTGTGACGAACAACACGGCTCTAGGTGAGGGCTCGAGTGGCGGCGGTGGTTTGTATCTGGTCGACGGGGAGCATAGCATTACTAACAATACCGTGACTCATAATGCGGCCCTTTTGGGCCATGGCGGTGGTCTGTATATGCGTGGTGGCAATCACACCGTTACGGACAACACCTTCAGTGATAACCTAGCCACCGGTACGTGGTATGAACTACCCCCTGTTGACCCTTCTAGGGTCGATATCGTTGTAGTCGGCAGTTATGGCGGTGGTGTGCATGGTTGGGAGGGTACGTACATTATAACGAATAATGTTATGAGGAACAATGTCTGCGACAACGAAGGCTTGAGTCAAGGGGGCGGTTTGTTCCTTTGGCAGAGCGAGGGTACTGTTACGAACAACCTGGCAAGTGAAAACCTGGCTGCTTCTGGAGGTGGTATGTCTATATCAGGCCTTTGCATTATCAGTGGCAACACGGTTGACGAGAATACGGCCTCCATTCAGGGTGGCGGGTTAGATGTGAGCGATGGAGAACACACCATTAGCGACAATATTGTAAGGAATAATCTGGCCTCTTATGGTGGTGGCATGTATGTGGGTGGGCAGACCACGATTATGAATAATGAGGTCAGTAACAACACGGCAACCGTGTTGGGTGGAGGTCTCTATGTGGCCGGTGCCAGTCACGCCATTAATGACAATGTTATCCGTAATAATGTCGCCTCCCAGGGAAGTGGTGGCGGTTTGTACGTGAACGCTATTCGAAGTGCCATTTTTGGTAATGAAGTGCTCCATAACGTTGCTGGGGGCGAAGTCACTCCTGATGATGCTGTTTGGGAAATAACCGGCGGCGGAGGTGCTTTGTATGTAATTGACGGTTCAAGTGTGATAACGAACAATGAAATGCGCGATAATAGTACCGCCGGTTACGGCGGTGGTTTACATGTCTTGTTAGGGGAGCACAGGGTCTCGAATAACACTGTCACCGGCAATCAGAGCGACCATGACGGCGGAGGCCTGTATTGTGGTCATAGTACATATCCAGAACATCCACTAACAATCACTCGCCTCACGGGTAATTTATTCCAAGGCAACTCAGCACAGGGCAATGGGGGAGCAGTGGGGGTCAAGGCAGAGGCGTCGCTGACGGACGCTAATGGTTACCTCTTACCCATCCCCGACACGTTTAATGATTATCGGGATAACACACCTGGGGATGTCTATTATCAATAGAGGAACATTCCTAGGCCTTTGTTCTGGTAATCAACTACGTTTAGCGCATAATGTAGAAGTCTTGATTACCGTTCCATTGATTGTTCCTGGACAGTATGGTATATTTTTCCTATGATGCGTCTCAGGGTGTAGAACACCCATTGGAAGGAGGGTTTTTGTGATTGTAAGAAATCTGCAACAATATTTTCCCCTTGTGAGCCAATACACCGAGCTGAAGAGCCAGGAGAACCGCATTTTGCGCGTCGCATACCTCCAAGGTAACCTGGTGCAAAATGTCAAGAACTCCACACGGGGAATTAGTGCCCGCGTGTATCGCAACGGTTGCTGGGGCTTTGCCTCCACACCAGACATGACCGATGTCAAAAAGGTCATCCAGGAGGCTACGGATAATGCTATTTTTCTGGATGCCCGGGAGCAGAAAGGTCTAGCTCCCTTTGCTTCAGATAGCCCCGTTCTGGAGAAGAATTTTGGTACCAAAAAACCTCGATTGGGTCAGAAAGAAATCATGGATTTTACCAAAGAGGTAGACTCCTACATAGCAGGCAAGTATCCCAAGCTTAGTAGCCGCCAGGTCAGCCTAAATTGCCTCGATATGGAAAAGACCTTAATTACGTCAGATGGAGCTTCATTGTATTCCCTGCTGCCACGCTCGACCTTCGTCGTTTCCCTGTCCATAGACAAAGACGGAGACACTGTGGAGGTCTATAATCTCGCTGGTGGTCAAGGTCAGTTTGAAGATAACTTCGCAAGTCCCGAAGACCTGTATCCTATGATCGACGAGCTTTATGAGCATCTTGTGCGGAAGAGCGAAGGCGTTTACGCCAAAGCAGGCTTAAAAGATTGCATTCTTGATCCTGACCTAGCTGGGATTTTGGCCCATGAGGCCATCGGCCACACCACAGAAGCAGACTTCGTTCTGGGAGGATCTGTGGCCACAGAGTATCTAAACAAGCAGGCGGCAAGCCCCTTGGTGACCCTCGTTGACTTTGCCCACAGCTATAATGGTGAGACCTTGCCCATGCCCATCTACATTGATGACGAGGGCACCGAAGCTCGGGACGTTGTCATCATTGAACAAGGAATCTTGAAGAACTATATGCACAACAAGCAAACGGCACGCCATTTCGGTGTAAAGCCCGACGGAAATGCCAGGGCGTATCAGTATCATGACGAACCCCTAATTAGAATGCGCAACACCGCTATCCTCCCTGGAACGAGTAAGCTCGAAGACATGATTGCCTCCATTGAGGACGGGTACTACCTTGTGAAGTCCAGCAATGGTCAGGCCGATACCACAAGTGAATTTATGTTCGGAGTGGTTCTGGGTTATGAAATCAAAAACGGCAAGCTGGCCAAGGCCATCAAGGATCTCACCATCTCTGGGGTAGCCTTTGAAGTGTTGCAACATGTGACTATGGTGAGTGATGATATGTCGTGGTCTTGCGGGGGGATGTGCGGTAAGAAGCAGATGATTCCCGTGGGTATGGGCGGTCCTGCCCTGAAGACAAAAGTGAATATAGGGGGTCGATAGCATGAAGGAAACCCTGGATTATTGCGTACAGGTTCTGAATGAAAGGGGAGTTGACAAATTTCAGTGCTCCCTGGCGAACAAGAAGCAATATGAAATGAATCTGGAAGGCACCGCATTTTCCTTGATTCGCACGATTACCGATCATACTCTGAGCATCACCGTGATCAAAGATCAGCGCAAGGGCACTATCTTTGTGAACGGTGTCGATGAACAGTCGATACGAGCTGCTGTCGATACGGCTCTGGAGCTTTCCTCTACATCACAGCCAGACCCCGATTACGATATTTCACCGAAGCAAGATATGAGGGTATTCCAAAGAGGTCCCAAGGAGCCCGAGCCCGAGCGTATGTATGAACTCCTGAAGGAGTACAGCCAAGAGGTACCAGCTCTTTTTCCCACGATCAAGCTCATGGAAACCACATTCATGCACACCCATTCTGTAACTCGGTTCGTCAATTCCAATGGGGTGGAATTTATGACGGATACGGGTGTGTATGAGCTGTCATCCATCTTTGCATCGAAGGACGGTGAGAAGTCAACTTCGTTCAACTATTCTGGATTTTCCATGCGGGATCTAGAGAAATCATTGTTAGAACGGGGTTCTCTTAAGGTCCTTCTGCGTCAGTCGGAAGAACACTTGGAGGCCAGACCCTTTGCAGGTCATTTTGTAGGTGATGTAATCTTTACACCTGATTGCTTGAATGTGCTACTACACCTGTACGCCATGACGTTTTTAGGTGATAGCGCTCTGATCGGAGGCACAAGCCCCTTTAAGAACAAGTTGGGTCAAAAAGTAGCAGATGACAAGCTCACGATTTCCTCCCAGCCAGTGTCAGAAGCCATGGCTTCAGGCTACTTTGTGACGCGTGATGGGTTTGCGGCAGATAATGTCACCCTCGTTGAGGAGGGCGTCCTGAAGAGCTTTTTGCTGAGCCAGTACGGTTCTAAAAAGACTGGTTTCGAAAGGGCGAAAAATGAAGGGCGTTGCTGGGTCGTAGAGCCCGGCGAGAAGAGTCTTACCGAGATGATTTCCCAAGTGGACCGGGGCCTACTTGTGGCCAGGTATTCGGGGGGATCTCCGAGTTCCAACGGTGACTTTTCGGCTGTAGCCAAGAACAGCTACTACATTGAAAACGGGAAGATCATGTACCCTGTCACTGAAACAATGATAGCAGGCAATCTAGTCGACATACTTGCCAACGTGAAAGAGATCTCTTCGGAGCGTGTTGACTTTGGAGAGGGGATCATTCCGTACCTATGGACAACAGGTGTAACAATTTCAGGTAAGTAGAATCGGTGAACAATGGGTGATCAAACCCCGCGGACCGCTAAGGTCTGCGGGCTTCATGACTGCATACATGCAAAAGCCCGGGCTCTCTGACATGCTCCCGGGCTTTTCTTATGGCTGCATAATAGATCTTGCGACGTCTAAGGGATCCACATCTTCAGTTGTCTTTACAGTCATGTCGCCTTGCACTGTTTCCCAATCTGCATACTGGCGCTCCAGCAATGTCCAGCATAATCAGCTTTTGGGAGGTATTCTCGCCCTCTTGCAGAAGATGCTAAACAGGCGCGATGCCCTTTTCAAGCGGGAAATGTACATCTACGCTGTGTCGGGAGGAATCACTTTGAAATGGCAAGAATTTAAAGCTCGAGCAAAGATGGGCTTACAGAGATTTATGTACGGACGAAATGGCGTGGATCAGCTGACGATGCTTGTTTTAGTCTCCAGCGTTGTTGTCCTATTTGTGGCCAGTACCTTGAAAGTGCCCTGGCTGCAGCTTCTATACTATGCAGGCGTTCTTTATGCCCTTTATCGGGCTCTATCTCGGGACTTGGTCAGGCGTCGCAAGGAAAACTACCTTTTCTTACAGAAAACAAGAAGCGTCACCTCCTGGTTTCGAGTCCAAAAGCGAATCATTGGGGAGCGCAAAACCCATCGGCATTTTAAGTGTCCTAGCTGTAAGCAAAGGCTCCGAGTCCCCGTGGGGAAAGGGAAGATCACGATTACGTGCTCGAAATGTGGCGAGAAGTTTAGCCGGAAGAGTTAAAGGAGCTTGTATTTTTCTATACTGGAAAACTAACTGAACACCATTTGAACAGCACTTAGCACCTTGGATATCCAAGGTGTTTTAATTTGCCTTTTCTTTATATTTTCTTATTGACAATAGTGTGCATGGCACACTATAATGAATCTGGAGTTGATATGGATGACAGATGAAATGATGAAAGAGATCCTCGGGGGTCTAACGCAGGAACTACGGCGGGGAGTGGTGGTGCTTGCAGTTTTGAGCCAGCTCCATGAACCGCAGTATGGATACTCGTTGGTGTCGAAGCTCGCGGAGATGGATTTTCCCATCGAAGCCGGGACATTATACCCCTTGTTTCGCAGGCTCGAAAAGCAAGGTCTCTTAGAGAGTCTGTGGGATACCAACGAATCTAGACCACGCAAGTACTACAGACTAAGCCCCATGGGCAAAGATGTCTATGACCAGCTTTGCGAAGAATGGTCCCAGATGGTAATTAGCATTGGAAATTTACTAAAAAGTGAAGAAGGCGAAAAGGATGGAAACAGTTGAACGTTACATCTATGCGGTAACCCGCAGGTTACCTGAGAAGGCAAGGGCGGACGTGGAACTTGAACTTAGGGGACTGATTGAGGATCTTCTAGAAGAGAGACTCCAGGGGAAAAAAGCGAGTAAGGATGATGTAAACGAAGTGCTTATGGAGCTTGGGAATCCAGAGGACTTAGCCAAGGAATATGGCGGAAAACCGCAATACTTGATTGGGCCTAGACTATTCGATTCTTACCTCAAGGTACTAAAGCTCGTTGGTTCTATAGTTTTAGCCCTGGTAGAGCTCGTAGTGGTAATTAAGGCCTTCATGGCCCCCATGGGTATCGTAGCCTTCATTATCGAGTTCTTAGGTACTTTGTTTGAAGCCGGGATTCAAGTATTTGTCTGGGTCACGCTGGTCTTCGCGGGCGTTGAGTACTTTGGCCAAGATGATCTAGGGGGGTCTGCGAAGGAGTGGACACCTGCTCTTTTGCCTGAAATTCCGGATCAGAAAAGACAGATTCCCATGAGCGAGTCGCTTGTGGGCATTGGACTTTCCATCTTGTTTTTGGTCATGTACATTATGCCTCAGCGCTTTAGTGTCATTCAGGTGGCAGGATCTTCAACAACTGTAATTCCCATTGTGAATCAAGAGATGATCCCGCGGTTTTTGCCACTTTTCATTGCGTTTGCGGGAGTCACGATCTTCAAAGAGGTTTGGAAGCTCGCGAAAAGAGTTTGGAGCGGCGAGGTCGCAGTTGTAAACCTGATCTGCAATGGTATAGCCATTGTCCTAGCATACCTTCTCTTCGCTAATCCAGAGTTTTGGAACCCGGGTTTCATCGAGCAGGTACTTGAGGCCAACGTAAGTTCTGCTACTGGAATCTTGCAGACCCTATGGCCCCTCGTGACCACGCGGTTTATCTATGTGATTGTAATCGCTTACGTCATCGACGCTCTATCAGCGCTTTACCGTGGGTTCTCCATTCATGACAAGGGAGCAAGGAGAAAATTGCACGACTGATTGACGGACGAAATTCGCACACAATGGGAGGAGGGTGCATTATGCTTACAATGATTGAGAATGTGCACGTCTATGACCCGGAGGATCTTGGGGTCAATGATATCGTTTTATGTTATGATAAAATTGTGGAAATAGGAAAAGGGCTCTTTGCCTCCTATCCAAAGGCTAAACGAATAGAGGGTAAGGGCCTGATGGCCACCGCAGGCTTCATCGATCAGCATGTTCACGTCACAGGTGGAGGAGGCGAGGGGAGTTTTAGAACCCGCGTCCCCGAACTCAAATTTACCGATTGTATACGGGCTGGTGTAACAACCTTGGTGGGAGTACTTGGAACGGACGGAATCACTCGTAGCGTGGAGAACCTAGTGGCCAAAACAAAGGCACTAAATGAAGAAGGAATTACCGCCTATTGTCTCACAGGATCCTATGAATATCCCACGATCACCTTAACGGGAGATGTGAAAAAGGATATCGCCTTCATTAAAGAGGTCTTAGGTGTTAAGGTAGCCCTCTCTGACCACCGCTGTTCAAATTTGACCAAAGAAGAGTTGATCAGACTGGTCAGTGATGTGCGCATGGCGTCTCTCATTAGCGGGAAACCGGGATTGGTTACCATCCATATGGGCCGTGGAAAGCAGAACCTCAATATGATTTTCGAGATTCTAGAAGAGACAGATCTGCCCATTAAGCACTTTAGGCCAACCCATGTGGGAAAATTAGGGGAGTCGGCAATTCGATTCGCCAAAATGGGTGGATATATAGACTTTACGGCCAGCACGAACCCAAGCGGCGCTGCAAGGGATATCATTGAAGCCACCCAGGCGGGCATCCCACTTGAACGGATGACACTTAGTTCCGATGCCAATGGTAGCCTTCCTAAGTGGAACGACAAAAATGAGATGATCGGAATCGTGGCCGCATCCATGAAATCCTTACATAATGTCCTCAAAGAACTAATTCAGGTAGAAAAGATGGAAGTGGCAGAGGCCCTCCGCTTGGCGACCACAAATGTGTCCCAGGCTCTGGAATTACACGAAAGCAAGGGTAAACTCCAGGCGGGCTACGATGCAGACATCCTCTTGCTGGATAGAGACTTCAATCTCGACACTGTCATCGCTCGAGGTCGACTCTTGATGCAAAGAGGCGAGCTGCAAGTCCAGGATACCTATTAGTTCTGGCCCTGGCTATCCAAAAAACCGTGAAGCCACCTGCAGTTTTTGCGTACAAACCCCTGGTCCTCCGGGGTTTTCCATCCATCCAGCCCTGTTATATTGGAATTCATCGAGGGCCAGGCCCCTTGAAGGAGATTTTACTTCTGAGGGGAAGGTTAACAGGGATGTATTGAGCTTAAAAGCCTAAAGAGACAAGAAAGGGATTGAAAGGGTAAGTTATCATGGAAAATAAATCAAGCCGACGTTTCAGACTTGCGGATTATGTCATCCTCGCTATGCTAGCGGCCATGGGGATAGCTAGCAAAACGATTATCGTCCCTTTGGCCCAGGCCATTACAGGGCCCCTCTTTATTCCCGGAGGGGTTGTGGCCGGGGGATTTTTCATGATGTTTCTGATCCTCGGTACAGCCCTCACCGGAAAACTCGGTGCGGCACTTTTGGTCTCTTTAATCCAAGCAGTCCTAGTCACAATTACCGGGACCTTCGGCTCCCATGGGGCGGCCAGTCTTGTGACCTATGCTCTCCCAGGACTTGCTGTGGAAGGGTGGTTTTTCCTCAGCAAACACCGCGGCTGCTGCCGCCTCTGCTGTTTTGTCGGAGGCATGGTGGCCAATATGGCAGGGACCTTCGCGGTCAACTTCGCCATCTTTAACCTATCATTCACTCCACTAATGCTATCTATTGCGGTCGCAGCCCTTTCTGGGGGGCTCGGCGGTCTTGTGGCTAGCAGTGTGGTACGCAATCTGAAGAAACTGGACATATTGTAGCCTAAAGGGGGATCCGAGATGGTCAAGAAATTGGGGAAAGAGACTCTAGGAATCCTAGTCGTAATTGCGGTTCTTGTTGTTGTGGTGGTTGTCTTTGCCTATCTAAATGCGGGAGATCTCGACCGCAAAAGGGACTTAGAGACAAGTGCAGAGTTTGTTCTGATCTACGGTGACAAAGAACATCGCGTGAGTAGGGAGGATATCGTAGCCCTAGGCCCTGTGGAATTTTCCACAGTGATGCGGACGAGCACGACTGGCCCCGCCAGCGTCACCTTTACCGGCGTGGAGCTTAGGACGGTTTTAGAAGAATACAAGGTCGATATCCAAGCAGACTCAACCATCGAGGTTAAGGCCTTAGACGGCTATGCTTCTGCCATACAAGGGGAAGAAGTCCTCGAGCACAAAAACGTGTATATCACCATAGCGATGAATGGGGAACCTTTAAAACCTAAGAGCGAAGGCGGCTTAGGCCCCTATTACCTGGTGATTCGAAATGGAGAATTCTCCCAGCGTTGGGTGAAGTTTATGGAGGAGATTATTGTCCGGTGAAAGCTCTAGAAGGACGCCAGATCAGCTTTTCATATGCCGGGGGTAAAACCCTGTTCAGCCAGGTCAATGTCCATGTCAAAAATGGTGAATGCGTCATCTTAAGAGGCCCGTCTGGTTCGGGCAAGACCACCTTGTGCAACATTCTAGCAGGGATTATACCGCGCTCGATTTCAGGTGAACTAAGGGGAGATGTCTTGCTTTTCGGGGAGAATCTGCGCACACTTTCTTTAGCCACCGTGGTGCAGAAGGTTGGGATCCTGTTTCAAAATCCCGACTCCCAGCTCTTTTTCCCCACGGTGGAAGATGAGATTGCCTTTGGACCAGAAAACCTGTGTCTTTCTAGAGAAGAAATCGGGCTCCGCATTGAACAAGCTCTAGATACTGTACAAATGGGCTCCTATCGTCTAATGGAAACAGAAACCCTTTCCCATGGCCAAAAACAGCGCATTGCTTTGGCCGCAGTCCTTGCTCTGCAGCCTCAAATTCTCATCCTTGACGAGGCCTTTTCGCAGCTAGACACAGGCTCTACCCATCTGGTAAAGGGGATTATTAGACAACAAAAAGAACTGGGACATGCCATTTTTATGGTGGAAAACAGCGAGGAACATTTACACCTTGTGGACCGTGTCTATGAACTCCAAGACGGACAGACGCGGGAGGTGGTCTTGTGACTGCAGCCATAGCCCTTTCTGATCTTGTCTTTCGCTATGGAAGGGGAAACTTCATACTATCCTGCCCACATCTCCCCTTTGCCCAAGGCGAGCTGAGCTTGATTACCGGGCCCAATGGCAGTGGCAAGACCACTCTCTCTAAGTTAATGTGCGGTATCTTAAGGCCTGCCCAGGGCGAAGTGCGCCTCTTCGGCCGATCCGCTGCAACCCTCTCTCTTGGAGAAATAGGCGGCCAGATAGGCTACCTCTTTCAAGACCCGTCCCGCCAGCTCTTTGCCGGAACGGTGTGGAAAGAGATGACCTTCGCCAGTGATCTTTTGGGCGAAGAACAAACATCCAGCGCTGAAAAGGCCCTTGAGCTCCTCGAACGCTTTGGCCTGGCAGCCCTGAAGGAACGGAGCGTTTACTACCTCAGCGGAGGCGAAAAGCAAAGGCTCGCCATTTGCACTATTCTTATGGGCGGGGCGAAGTTTTTGATCCTTGATGAGCCTACCGTCGGTCTAGACAGGAAGAACCGGGAGATTCTCTACGGAATACTCGATGATCTCCTTGCGGAGGGTAGGGGTCTAGCTGTGATCACCCATGAGAACGAGCTGATAGAGCGCTTTTCTCGAGCCCGACGGATCAAGTTGGAAAATGGGCAGGTGACCCCATGAAAAAGGCAGATCCAAGGGTAAAGCTACTTTGGGTATTACTTTGTACCACCGGGGCACTGGTCTTTTTTCGCCCTCTGTGGATGGCGGGTCTGGCCCTTTTTTCCTTCCTGGGAACCTTTTATTTCGGGGCCCACCTGCAATTACTTATGGGACGCTTGCGGCGCTTTTTGCCCCTATTGGTTGTGATACTCTTAATCCATGTGCTCTTTGTCCAGACCGGTACCCCACTTCTCGTCATCAGAGATTACCCCATCGTCACCTCTCATGGCTTAAGGCGCGGGGCTATCACCCTTATGCGCTTTTTTGTGATTCTCTGTTCGGCTGCAGTCATGGCCGCCGAAAACAGCCGACGAGTGCTCGCTGCCCTGAATAAACTGAAAATACCATACCTTTTCTCCTTTATGCTCATGATCGCTTTGCGATTTATACCTTCCTTCAGCGCTTCCTTTTCCGACTCAATTATTGCCCTCCAATTGCGTGGAGTTGAGCTAAGAAAGATCCCTTGGCGCAAGAGATTACGTATGTATGGCCATCTCCTACTCCCAGTTGTGGCCGACGCCGTTGTGAAGTCTAGGGTGCTCGCTATGGTGATGGAAGCTCGGGGTTTTGGCGCTTTTAGCAAGCGGACAAGTTTTTTGGACGTGAGCATGACCCCCTGTGATTGGGTCTTGATAGGGGCACTTTTTGGTCTGGGCATAGCTGCCTTTGGCGCTTACTATCTCTTTGGTTAGGGGGCCTTGTATGAAGGCAATTGCAATTAACGGCACATCGAATTCTGGTAAGACCACTGTCTGCGAAGTCATCATTAAAGGGCTTCGCGAGCGCGGTTATACTGTGGGATCCGTTAAAGAAATTCATTCTCCTGATTTTGCCCTCGATCCCGATCTAGGGGAGGACACGGGGCGTCACCGCAACAGCGGCTCCCAGCTAGTGACTGCTCGCGCCTTTTACGAGACAGACGTCCTTTACCAGGAAAAGCTCTCCATAGACGAGATCTTAAAGCATTATGACCATGACTTTGTGATCCTAGAAGGCGTTACAGACTGTAATTGTCCCAGGATTCTGACAGCACATAATGAAGACGAGGTCAAAGAGCGAATGGATGAGCGGGTCGTAGCTGTCTCGGGAGTATTGGCCAACACGGACCCCCCAGAGGTCTTGGGTTTTCCAGTTTTCCATGCCCTGAAAAACCCAAAGGGGTTGGTCGACTTTGTGGAGGAGCGTGCCTTTGAACCCCTTCCCTCCTTTGATTCGGACTGCTGCTCCCTGTGCGGCTATAGCTGCCGAGAACTCTCTGGACGGATCGCCAGACAAAAGGCAAGAAGGGACGACTGCGTCTTGGATACCCAGATGGTCGAGCTTGTGATCGATGGGGTTGCCATTCCTATGGTACCCTTTGTACAACGTATCCTGAAAAATGCAGTTCTGGGAGTGGCCAAGGAGCTCGATGGCTATAAACACAGTAAAATCGAGGTCAGGTTGAAGATATGAGATTCAAATCGAAGAAGAACAGGGTCACTTTAGAAGGTGGAATCGTCGTCAAGCGCCATGGGGACAGAGACTCGCTTCTCCATGAAGCACGTACCCTTGAGCATCTGCGTCAGGCGGGGCTTGCGGTACCTGCCCTTTTAGGTGTCGAAACGAACACGCTCAAGCTCGAATACATGGAAGGTCCAACCTATGTAGACCTTGTGGAGACGATGACGCCCGAGCAGGCCGAAGCGTTAGGGGCTTGGCTCGCTGACTATCACCGCATTACGGGTTTTCTTCGAGGCGATTGTAACTTACGGAATTTCTTGTGGGCTAATGGGAGATGTGTAGGTGTGGATTTTGAATACCCACCTACTTGCGGAGAACGAGAGATGGACATGGGGAAGATCCTCGCCTTTGCCGTCACCTATGATCCGCCGTTTACACCTGCAAAGGCCGCTTGTGGTCGCCTTATAATTCAGGCCTTCAGGCAAACAGGCGGGATGCTGGAGATCGCGAGGATACGAGAAGCTTACCTCCATGAGATCGCCTTAATGAATGATCGCAGGAGAAACTTTTTTGCGTATTCTCACAGCGCAGCCTCGTTTTTTGATGGGCTCTGTTAAGAAAAGATCCAAAACCAACCAAAGGAATATCTATGTTAATGCCTAATTAAGATAGAATGCTATGTAATAAGAAACACGAAAAATAGTTCCACAGGAGGTAAATATGGGGAAATGCAATTGTAAAACAGCCCGGGATGAGCTAAGTGAAGTTCTTGAAGCTTACCGGGGTCAAGAATCAGCTCTCATCGAGGTGCTCCACAAGGCGCAGGAAATCATGGGTTATCTTCCCCGGGATGTTCAGGAGGCAGTGGCCGAGGGATTGAACGTTCCCTTGAATAAGGTGTATGGTGTGGTTTCCTTCTATCATCACTTTACTGTGGAGCCTAAAGGAAAGTATCAGATCGCCGTGTGTAATGGAACCGCTTGCTATGTAAAGGGCGCTCCTGCAATTATCAGTAGTTTAGAAGAAGAGCTGGGCATTAAGGCCGGGGAGACCACGAAAGATGGGAAGTTCTCTTTGGCCGCCGTGCGCTGTCTAGGGGCTTGCAGTCTCGCTCCGGTCATGACCATCAACCAAAAAGCCTATGGTCTAATGAACGCAGACAAAGCGGTAGATGTTCTCAAACAGTACGAGTAATGAACGGGGATGGAGGTGAACCTTAATGATTAAAACCTTAGAAGATTTGAAGGAATTTAGAAAGCAGCAGGAAGAACGCTTGCGTCAGCAAGAAATGGAGACGCAGGCTAAAATACTTGTTGGTATGGGAACCTGCGGTATCGCCGCGGGGGCCCAAGATGTCTATGATGCCATCTGTGATGAGCTCAAGAAACGCAATATCGAGGATGTTGTGGTGGCACAAACAGGGTGTATCGGCTTTTGTGCCCAAGAACCATTGGCGGAAGTGCTAATCCCTGGCGCCCCGAAAGTCTTGTACGGTCACATAGATGCTGAAAAAGCTAGGGAAATCGTTGCCCAGCATATTGAGGGCGGTAAGGCAATCAGCCAGTGGGCTGTGAACGGTGGAGGCTTGCTTCCAGAGGACTCGCAGGCCAAGACTGAGATCGTGGATTATAACGAAGTGCCGTTTTTTAAACACCAGGTGCGCATTGCACTTAGGAATTGTGGACTCATTAATCCTGAATCCATCGGGGAATATACGATGCGTGATGGCTACCAGTCTTTAGCGAAGGTATTGACTGAGATGGCTCCCGGCGAAGTCATAGAGGAGATCAAAAAGTCGGGCCTGAGGGGGCGGGGTGGCGGAGGATTCTCCACCGGAATGAAGTGGGAATTTGCCTACAAGCAGCCCAAGGGACAAAAATACATTGTTTGTAATGCCGATGAAGGTGACCCTGGCGCCTTTATGGATCGCAGTATCTTAGAGGGTGATCCCCATAGTGTAGTGGAAGGCATGGCCATTGGTGCTTATGCCATTGGCGCCAACAAAGGTTATGTCTATTGCCGGGCTGAATACCCCATCGCTGTGAAGCGCTTGAACCTGGCCATTTCTCAAGCCAAAGAACAGGGCCTTTTAGGAAAGGACATTTTTGGTACGGGCTTTGATTTTGATTTGGAGGTCCGCCTTGGTGCCGGTGCCTTTGTCTGTGGTGAAGAGACCGCCTTATTGGCTTCTATTGAGGGTGAGCGTGGTGAACCCCGGTTGCGTCCGCCATATCCAGCAGTGTCAGGGCTGTGGGGCAAACCCACAATTATCAACAATGTGGAGACCTTTGCCAACATAGCTCCCATCATATACAGGGGTTCGGACTGGTTTGGTAGCATTGGTTCCGACAATAGTAAGGGTACCAAAGTGTTTGCCCTGGCTGGCGAGATCAATAACATCGGCCTCGCGGAAATTCCTATGGGTACCACCTTGCGTGAAGTCATCTTTGATATCGGCGGCGGAGTTCCCGAGGGAAAACGCTTCAAAGGGGCTCAGACCGGAGGGCCTTCAGGTGGCTGCATACCAGCTGAGTTCTTGGATACGCCCATTGACTATGACAACCTCGCCAAACTAGGAACCATTATGGGTTCGGGCGGATTAATCATTATGGCAGAAGATACGTGTATGGTGGACTTAGCCCGCTTCTTTCTGGACTTTACCCAAGAGGAATCCTGTGGCAAATGTCCCCCATGCAGAGTGGGAACCACTGTGATGCTAGATATGTTAAACAGAATTGTGGACGGTAAAGGCGAAGAGGGAGACCTGGAAAAGCTCAAGGAGCTCGGAGAAAACATCAAAGCAGCGTCCCTCTGCGGTCTTGGACAGACTGCTCCGAATCCAGTATTGAGCACAATGCGTTATTTCCGTGAAGAATATGAGGAGCATGTGCACGACAAGAAGTGTCGAGCGGGCGTTTGTGCCGCCCTCTTCCAGTATTATATTATCGCCGAGAAATGTAAACGTTGCGGCATCTGTGCTAAGGTTTGTCCGGTTCAGTGCATAAGTGGTGATAGGCAAACGCCCTATGTCATAGACCAGGATCGCTGCATTAAGTGTGGGGCTTGCATGGACGCTTGCCGGTTTGACTCTATCATCAAGAGATGACAGAAAGGAGATGTGATGTGTAAATGTTAAACGTAACCATTGATGGTCAACGACTACAGGTTAAAGAAGGCACGACAATCTTGGAAGCCTGTGAGCTTGTGGGCGCTGAAATCCCCACTTTGTGCCATCTCAAACACCTTGCACCTGAAGGCTCCTGCCGCATGTGTGTCGTTGAGGTCAAAGGGGCCCGGGACCTGAGGGTTTCCTGTGCCACTGTGTGCGACGAAGGCATGGAAGTGGTCACCATGAACGAGAAGATCCATGCCTGGCGGCGCTTCATTGTGGAAATGCTCCTGGCTGACCATCATATAGATTGTTTTGCCTGCTCAGATACTGGGCAGTGTAAACTCTACCAATATGCCCTGGACTACGGCATCCGGGAGCCGCGGTTTAAGGTAGAAGCTCGGGACTGGGAAAAAGACGAGTCTAACCGCTTTTTTGACTACGATCCCCATAAGTGCATTCTTTGCCGTAGATGTGTCAGGGTTTGTAACGACCGCCAGGTTAACCACACCCTGAACCTCAGTGGTCGAGGGATTGATACCAAGGTTGGCATGCCCTTTAACGAGCTTTTCATTGACAGCAATTGTGTTTCCTGTGGCAACTGTGTTTCGGTTTGCCCAACGGGGGCCTTGGCAACAAAATCAAGTAGACATTATCGATCCTGGGAAGTCACAAAAACTCGCACGACCTGCTCGTATTGCGCTGTAGGTTGCCAGATGGACTTAATTGTGAAAAAGGGTAAGGTGGTTGGAGTTGAACCGGCTGACGGCCACTCCAATAAGGGTCTATTATGCGTGAAGGGCAAGTTTGCCTATAAATTCATTGATCATCCTGACCGGCTTACTACACCATTGATCCGAAAAGATGGTGCTCTTACTCCCGCGAGCTGGGATGAGGCCCTTGATTATGTTGTAGATAGTCTGCAGAGGATTAAGGTCGAAAGTGGCCCTGATGCCATTGCGGGTTTCTCCTCTTCAAGGACTACGAATGAGGACAATTATGTGTTTATGAAGATGATGAGGGCGGCCATAGGCACCAACAGTGTGGACAATTGTGCCCGTGTTTGACACGCTCCTACGGTGGCTGGTCTAGCCATCACGTTAGGTAGCGGAGCCATGACAAATTCCGTAGCGGAAGTCATAGACGCCGATGTCATTTTCTTGTTCGGATCCAACCCAACGGAAGCTCATCCAGTTATGGGTGCTCAGATACGTCAGGCGAGACAAAGAGGTGCCAAGCTGATTGTGGCCGATCCTCGAGTGATCGACTTGGTTAAAGAAGCCCAGGTGCACCTGCAGCTAACGCCGGGTACGAATATTGCCCTTTTGAATGGTATGATGCACACGATTATCACTGAAGGTTTGATGGATAAGGACTATGTGGAAAACCAGACCGAGGGCTTTGACGCACTCTGGGAGGTTGTGAAAGATTACACGCCAGAAAAGGCTGCCCAAATTTGCGGAGTTGATCCAGAAGATCTGAAGGCAGCCGCCAGACTTTATGCCAGTGGCAAGCGTGCACCGATTTATTACTGCCTAGGTGTGACAGAGCATTCTTCGGGGACTTCGGGCGTTATGTCCATCTCGAACCTGGCCCTCCTCTGCGGCAATGTGGGTAAGGATGGCGCCGGTGTCAACCCCCTGCGCGGACAGAATAATGTACAGGGTGCCTGTGATATGGGGGCTATACCTGCCATGTATTCTGGCTATCAGAAGATTTCTGATCCCGAGGTACGGGCTAAGTTCTCTAAGGCCTGGGGTGTTGAGTTGTCAGAGGCTCCCGGTCTTACTAGCATTGAAGCCATGAATGGGGCCGTGAGCGGTGATGTGCGGGCGATTTACATTATGGGCGAAAATCCTATGCTTAGTGATCCCAATACTACTCATGTGGAGAAGGCTTTGAGAAATCTCGACTTTTTGGTGGTGCAAGATATCTTCCTCACCGAGACTGCGGAGCTTGCAGATGTGGTTCTTCCAGCGACTTGTTTCGCCGAGAAGGAAGGCACCTTCACCAATACCGAGCGCAGGGTGCAAAGGGTGCGCAAGGCTGTGGAAGCTCCCGGGGAAAGTCGGGAAGATTGGGCTATTCTCGCAGAAATCATGCGCCGCTTTGGTGTAGAACCTGGGTTTAGCTCAGCCAAGGAAATAATGGACGAGATTGCAGAGCTCACTCCTTCTTTCGGAGGAATCAGCCATGAACGTCTAGAAAAAGAGCAGGTCCAGTGGCCTTGTCCCACTCCTGATCATCCTGGTACTCCTATTTTGCATTTGGGTAAATTCTCCAGAGGAGAGCGGGCTTTGTTTAGACCATCGCCCCATATTCCTTCAGGGGAATTGCCTGATGACGATTATCCCATGCTTCTTTCTACGGGACGGCTACTCTATCACTATAATACCCCAACCATGACCGGAAAGAACGAAGAGCTGATGGAGATTGAAGGACGTTCTTTTATAGAGATCAACCCCGTTGATGCTGCTAAACATGGTTTGGATCAGGGTGGAAGGGTGAAAGTTGCCTCCAGAAGGGGCGAAATTGAAGCGGAAGCTCGGGTCACTGAGCGGGTGCCAGAAGGTGTACTCTTCATGCCTTTCCACTTTGCTGATGGTTCCGCGAATGTACTCACAAGCAGTGAGGTGGATTCCATTAGTATGACGCCCGAATACAAAGTCTGTGCTGTGAAAGTTGAAAGGGCTTCGTCACATGCCTAAATTCAATAGCGCTGTTATCCTTGCGGGTGGGAAATCCACCCGCATGGGTTTTGATAAGCAACTTTTACAGATGCAGGATCGGTCCATTGTGCAGCACTTGATTGACGTCTTACGCACCCGTTTTGGGGATATTATGGTGTCGAGTAGCACTCCAGAGCTTTACGAACAGACCGAGGTACGGGTGATTCAGGATATTCATGAGGGTATTGGGCCTTTAGGGGGTATTCACTCGGCGCTTCGTAGCGCTAAAAGTGAGGCGGTCTTTGTAATCGCCTGCGACATGCCCTATGTGGAGATTCCCTATATTGATTATATGATGGGGGAAATGGCCAAGGGATGTCATGATGCCTGCGTTACAGAGCGCGGAGACCACCTAGAGGTTTTCCACTCTTTTTATTGTCGTTCCGCTCTACCTACCCTTGAGCTTGAGCTTGCCGAGGGGCGTTATTCGGTGCAGCGTTTCACTAGGAAAATCGGTGCCTTAGTCATTCCTGAAGCGAGCGCAGCGCCATTTCTTCCCGATTGGCGGGTCTTTACAAACTTGAACACTCAGGAAGAGTATGAAGAATTTCGCCGCACTCGCTTGTGAGAGCCGATGGAGAGGATGGTGGATCATGGATGTTTCGAAGGGGTTTGAGATTGTCAGAATCGAAGAAAATAGGGCAAGTACTGTTCACGACCAGGTTATTGTCGAGTACGACCTCGCCGTTTCTCTAAATGGAGAGCACTTTGTTGACATGCTCTGTACACCAAGGGACCTGGAGTGCCTAGTCTATGGGCACCTCTTCGCGGAAGGCGTGATTCGTAGAAAAGCGGATGTACGAAAACTCAAGATCACCGAGCATAGGGCAGATATAGTGTTGGAGCCAAATGTGCAGATTGAAGGAAAAACAGAGCTGCAGAAGAAGGTGCTTCTGCATCCCCAAGACATTTTTGACGCTGTTGGGGCTTTTCACAGCCAATCAGGGCTTTTCTCTGATACCGGTGGGGTGCATAATTGTGCACTTCATCATAGTAATGGGGACAGGATCTTCATGGAGGATCTAGGAAGGCATAATGCAGGAGACAAAGCACTGGGGAACGCTCTTCTAGAAGGGTGGGATCTTTCCCAAGTCTATATGATCACCAGTGGAAGAGTCCCAAAATATATGGCTCAAAAGGCTATAAATACAGGTGTCTCTATCATTATATCCAAATCGCCCCCAACAGATCAGGCAGTAGAACTCGCCCGTGCGAATAACCTGACGCTGTGTGGTTTTGTCAGGGGAAGACGTATGAACATCTATAGTGGTCTAGAGCGTATTTTGAGGGATTAGGGATCTGTTTGGTGTTGAAGGAAGATTGTGCGACATTGCGGGAGTTCTCCGGTCCATAGACACCCTGGAAAGACTATGGTATGATTAAAGAAGCCGCTGGCAGAAGCCAGCTACCAGGCATTATAGCACCGGCGTCAAAGTGAGCTTCATATTGTACAACGAAAGGTTACCACGAAGGTACCATTGTCCTTGAAGGGGCTTGTATCGTTGTGGTTTTTTTGTGTTTGGGAATCGTGGACTAGTGAGTGTTAAGGAGGAAAAAATGAAGAACTTAGATATCAAACGAATGGTCTTAGCAGCGCTTTTCATCGCGATTGGAATGATTCTTCCTTTTGTGACCGCACAGGTGCCTTCCATTGGCAGAATGTTATTGCCTATGCACATTCCGGTACTATTAAGCGGATTTGTTGTAGGGTGGCCCTACGGCATGGCTATAGGTCTAATTTTACCCCTATTTAGAAGCTTCTTGCTGGGGATGCCTCCCCTGTTTCCAACAGCAGTGGCCATGACCTTCGAACTAGGTGCCTACGGGTTTCTAACCGGGTTTCTTTACGAACACTTACCCAAAAAGAACACCTCTATCTACACGAATCTGATCCTCTCCATGTTAGGAGGTCGGCTTGTTTGGGGAGTGGCAAGCTTGTTTTTATATGGCTTGAACAATCAGACGTTTTCCTGGCAAGTTTTCATGGGTGGGGCCTTTCTGAATGCAGTCCCAGGAATCATTTTACAGATTGTGATTATTCCTGTGATCGTCATTGCCTTAGAAAGAGGGGGTTACCTGAAGTCCGAAAGGTAGTTCTGATCGATGTAGGACGTATCTGAAGGTACGTTCTAGTGCCTCAGAAGAGGCGTTTTTTCATGTCATCATGCGTTTGACCTCTTCGACAGTCATTTCAACATACTCGCTAAAGGGTCTCTGAACAACTCCGATTACAGTGTTGTGGCAACGATCTACCGGTAGTAAGAGCCTTTGTGCCTTTGATTCCCCTACAGCTTTGCTCACTGCAGGAGTAATCTCCCCCAAGAGCGAGTTGGCTACCACTATGGCCAAGGGTCCAATGATTAGATCTGCGTCTGGACAATTGTATACGATTGCATTTTCACCTGTTGCTCCGAAATCCGCTCCACCTTTGAGCATGGCTGCTGTGGCCAGAGCGTTAGTACCTAGTGCGGTGATCTCCAATTGTGGCAATTCCTTTTTTAGGCTTTCCACAAGCATGCGGCCAATTCCGCCACCCTGACCGTCAATGATGATAACCTTCACAACTTGTACCTCCCATATTGTGTTTCCCCCTTATTCTACTTAAGCTAGAGGGATCCTCCTTGGTAATCGTAGTGGGCACGTGGGGAGATAAACCCGAAATCAATTAATGTTTGCGATCGAGTTGTAGTAATCGTTGGTGGATCGGTCGTTGACAGTGATCGTTCAATAGACTAAAATGACTATAGGCGCCCGTAGCTCAGCTGGATAGAGTGTCTGACTTCGAATCAGAAAGTCACAGGTTCGAATCCTGTCGGGCGCGCCACTTTAACACCTGGTAAAGACCACATTTAGTGGTCTTTTTTGTGGTATTACCTACTCTTTTCTCGTGCCTGATCAGCTTCCGCTTTAGGTGTGTTCCAAAAGGCGGCGAGAGAAGGTGTTTGCCCTGAGAAGAAAGAGCGTGGCGTTGTTCATTCTGCTAGTGATTACAACGCTGGAGCTGTCCGGGTGCGCGCGAGGGGGGAGTTCTGTAAAGGTCACATTGTCTGAGTTTAACGAGTATGGGTACCGGAGGGTATGTCTTTTTTTCCATCTTCTGAAAACCCACCATAGCTACCATGTTCATTATCACTCGGTAGTGGAGGACTATGGCCTACACCTGCGAAATATAAAAGATAGGACAGGATGTTTACTAGAAACTCCCATTGTCCTAGGAATGGTCTTGAATGGCCATCAAGAGAAGGGGGTCCTCATGTTGGAGGAAAGCAGGATACATACGAGGGTTGTGTTGGCACTATTGGTAATGGTGGTAGCGTCTTTTCTCAATCTGTTCGGCTTGAACCTAGCTGGTCTATCTGTAATAGCTGGTATTTTAGCTTTCTTTGTTAACAATCAGATAGAGAAGGTGCCATTTCGAGACAGTGGTCTCGACCTCAAATCAATACGGGAGAACCTGAGTAACAAAGAGATCTGGTTGTGGATCTTTTTGCCCTTGGTTATGGACATTGTGTGCCTTGGCATCGCTAGACTGTTCCTACCAGTATACATAGAGTTTGAAATGGCCCGAGCCGGTTCTTTTGTCGCCATGGAGTTGAGTGCGGTGACGGTTGTGCAATTCTTGTTCTTTGCCTTGGGCGAGGAAATTGCGTGGCGTGCTTTTTTTCAACAACGATTGGCAAACATACTTCCCCTGAGCACCGTTTTGGTGATATCATCGGTACTCTTTGCCCTGGGGCATTACAGCACTGGCAACCCAGTTGTGGTGCTTTATGGGTTATTTTTCACGTTCGTTAACAGCATTTTGTATGGGATCGTTTTTCATAAGACAAAGAATGCTTGGGTCAGTACCTTGTCGCACTTTCTTGCCAACATCTTTAGCGTTATTGTGATGGTTACCCTTGTTTAGGTGGGTAGGGACGGAATGAAGAGAGCAATTATGAATGGGGTGAAGGCATGGTTAGTGATCTGAAGTTTCCTAAGGACTTCATCTGGGGTGTGGCAACAGCTTCTTACCAAATTGAAGGCGCTTCATATGAGGATGGGCGGGGAGAGTCGATCTGGGATCGCTTTAGTAAGACGCCTGAGAAGGTGCTTAACGGGCATACTGGCGATGTTGCCTGTAACCATTACCATCTTTACAAAGAGGATGTTGCTCTAATCAAAGGCTTAGGCGTGGATAGTTATCGCTTTTCCATAGCTTGGCCTCGCATCTTTCCCAATGGTAGTGGCCAACTCAACCGGAAAGGCATAGATTTCTATCGAAGGCTAGTGGATGAACTACTCGCGCAAGGGATTAAGCCAGCTGCGACCCTCTATCATTGGGATTTGCCTCAGGCGTTGGAGAACCATGGGGGGTGGCTGAATCGAGACACAGCCTTTTGGTTTCGGGATTACGCGGCAAGCATGTTTCAGGAGCTAGGCGATGTGGTTGATTCTTGGATTACTCTAAACGAACCCTGGT
>ENA-UOOH01001129-UOOH01001129.1-fermentation-metagenome-genome-assembly--contig:-NODE-1129-length-27012-cov-6.625515_pt1 | contig 27012 bp, 21 predicted proteins | sample MGYA00245778_ERZ724025 | MGnify/ENA primary metagenome ERZ724025 (study PRJEB28704, sample SAMN03018313) | fermentation metagenome | biome: anthropogenic terrestrial biome; feature: soil; material... | reverse complement strand
CAAACCGTGTTGGCGTCTTCCGCGCGCAATCTCCGCGATACAGCAGTTCCTGTTCTAGAGGAGCGCTATACGAGCCCTCTGCGATGCCTAACAGGCGCATCGCGCAGAGACTTGTTGAGAGCTACTTAGTCCATATGAGCGCCTATTCCTTGAATCGAGCCTTGGGCTTGTGGCGGTAACGCAGCTGGTCAAGCGTAGGCAGAGCGAGGACCAGGCCGTAACGTAAGTGAAGCGATTGAGCCTCGTGAGCAAGATCATCTTGCGCAGGGGAACATCCTCTGCAGATGCACACGTTGCTGTGCGCTGACGGCGGTTCCTCCGGTCCCGTGTGTGACGGATTGGACACGAGGGCACCATAGATGGGACGGGACAAAGAGACGATGTCTCGTCCCACAAGCGGGGACTGGGACTGGGACTGGGACTGGCACCAGGGTCAGACTGAGAGCTGAGGTGAAGCCATGCCGTTGTTTGTGCCTGTGCGCGTTCTGATCGCGCGCGACGCTCTGGGCTACCCGCTGGGGGCGCGCCTGGCGGACGTTTTTGCGGGCCGGAAGATACCAGTGACGGTATATGATGGGCGCATCCCGTCCGTCTCCCGCACGTCATTTCGCGAGCGATACTTGCTCTCCAAGCGGACTATGGTCGTGCTGGTCAGGGAGGGGCGAGAGTTTCAGACCTGCAAACCCTCGGCCCACTACCAGTTGCCACTGGTATCGGGCTGCCCGGGCCTGTGCCAGTACTGCTATCTCAACACCAACCTCGGGAGAGCGCCTTACGTCAAGGTCTACGTGAATGTGGACGAGATTCTGGAACAAGCCGCCAGCTACGTTCAGGCCCGCGCGCCCGAGACAACGGTCTTCGAAGGAGCGGCCACCTCTGATCCTGTCGCAGTTGAGGCGTGGACTGGGTCGCTTGCCAAGGCGGTCGGGTTCTTGGCCCGCCTTGAGAATGCGGCTTTCAGATTCGCCACGAAATACTGTGACGTGGATGGACTACTGGACGTGGATCACAGGGGAAAAACGGTGATCCGTTTCAGCATCAACTGTGAGTACGCAATTGACACCTATGAGCGGGGAGCGCCTTCACTCGACAACCGCATCAAGGCTGCTGCGAAGGTCGCGGCCGCGGGCTATCCCATGGGATTCCTCATCGCCCCGGTGTTCGCGTTCGAGGAATGGCGCACTCAGTATGACGACCTTCTCCGACGCCTACGTCTGCGCCTTCCGGCCGGAAGCGGCCCATTCACCTTCGAGGTCATCTCACATCGGTTCACCTCAAGGTCTAAGAACGTGATCCGGGCGGTCTACCCCAGTACTACCCTGCCTTTGGACGAGGCGGTGCGCAGGTTCAAGCGTGGCCAGTTTGGCTACGGCAAGTACGTCTACCCGGCCGATCTCATGACCGAGCTGACTGAGTTCTTTCGCGATCGCATCGCCGCCCATTTCCCCGAGTCCACAGTGCTCTATGTGATCTGATTGCCGATGAACAAGGAAACACATCGAGAACTGGCGAAGACTCTATCCAAGACTCCGCCGAAGGCTCTGCCGGCGAGGGTGGTGAGGATGAGTTGAAGCTTGGCGCCGTGCGGGCGGCAGTAATCGCAAGTGCTATCGCAGCCTGCGGCCTGGGCCTGCTGCTCCCTGTGGATACGGCGATACGCCGACAGCTTGCGCTGACTTTCACCCCTGAGCCTGACCCATGCGTAATCACAGTGGAAATCGATGACCAGTCCGTATCATCGCTGGGCCGCTGGCCATGGCCGCGGTCGCTCCTCGCGGAGCTGGTCGCGAAAGTCTCGCGGCACAACCCGGCGGTCGTCGGAATCGACATCATGTTGTCCGAGCCAGATCTCCAAACTGATGACGATGCGGCTCTCGCTGCTGCCATCGCTCGGTCGGGCAGAGTGGTTCTTCCGATATACGTCCAATCGTATTCTCTCCCTCGCCATGTACAATGGTATGTTTCGCAAGAGCAACCGCTCCTGCCCGTTCCGGCACTTGCGCAGGCAGCCCGGGGACTTGGCCACGTGAGCGTGGTTCATGACCCAGACGGAGCAGTCCGCCGAGTCCCAGCTGTGCTGGGAATGCCTGACGGATTCGTCTCTGCCTTTGCGGTGGAGGTGGTTCGCGTGGGCCTGCGACCAGAGGCTGAGTCGAGCGTGTCTGGCGGCGATCTGAGCTTCCAACCAGGGGTGCAGGCTGTCGTTGGGGGTTGCCGAATACCGCTCGACTCCACGTCGAGCATGTCTCCGGCCTTCCCATGGCCGCCCGCCGCCGAACGGATATCAGCCGCCGAACTGCTGGCGGAAGCACCGCCGGAGGCGGGTTCAGGTTCGGGTTCACGTTCAGGCCTGCCCGACCTGGAGGGCAAGTTCGTGCTGATCGGAGTGACCGCAGCCGGCATCGGCGACAGACATGAGACACCGCTTCTCGCCCGCTCGGGCGCGGTGCCTGGGCTGATGGTGCACGCTGCGGCAGTCGGGGCGATTCTAGGCGGACGTTTCGTGCGTCCTGTGGGCGCCGGCGCGGCGTTGCTCGCAGCCGCGGGTGTTGGAGCGTTTCTGTGGGCGACAACCTGCGTGATCGGCGGCAGACGGCGCGATGTCGGTGTCACCGCGCTGCTGCACGCGGGCGCTGCATTTTGCGCGCTAGCCGGATCTGTGGGGCTGTATGCGCGCAGCGGGATGTGGATCGGGCCGAGCGCGTCTGTGCTTGTGTCCATGGGGTTGCTGGCGGTGGAGCTGTACTCTCGCGCCAGCCGAGCTGGCCGGCTCACGGCAGCGCTGAAGAGATACGCCGGGGTGGATTCGCCTGACGCAGTAGGCATGGAGGCTCAGGCGGGAGCGCGCGACATGGCGGTGATGTTTGTGGATCTACGCGGCTGGACTGCCGCCTCTTACGACATGGAACCAGAGGCTGCGGCGGGACTTGTCAACGTCTACTTGTCGGCTGTCGCGGACGCCGTGGCCGAGCATGGAGGGCGAGTTGAGAGGTTTCCGGGCGATGCGGTGCTCGCTGTGTTTGAGGGCCGGGGGCCCGAGGATTTGTCTTGCTCGTTGCGGGCGGCCCGAGCGGCTCGAGGTGCGGTGAGAGCCGTTGCAGAAGGACAGTCTATAGCTCTTGGCGTTGGGATAGGCATCGCTTACGGTCGAGTCGCCCGTGTCGAGCTGGGGGGAGCCGAACGGTCGGACCTGACGGTGATCGGCACAGCTGTGAACATCGCGAAGGCCCTGGAGGATGCGGCCGCTGAGGATCAGGTTCTGGTGGGCGTTCCAGCTGACTGGGCGCGGGGCCTGCCTGGCGTTCTTGTGCCCTGGTCGGGACGGATAGCCAAAATACAGCCGGGAACGGTGCAAGTGTTCGAGACCATGTGATCTGAATCACTGCGCTGTCGGATCACGGCAGGTATCATCTAGCCTGGACGGGTATATCTTGCACGGGACTGCTGCTGATGAGTCTACGCTGGTATGCCTAGTCCAGGTGCTTGGAGGTGGGCCTTTGACACACTTGCGACGACGAGTCGTGCTAAAGGGTGTTCTTGCAGCGGTGTTGTTCACAATGCTGGCTTCGCGCGGCCTGGGGCTGGTGGGACGATGTGCGGGCGGCTCTGGCGCCGGCACAGACGCTGACGCCGATGGCGCTGCCGCAATCGGCGAGTTGGGCTATGCTGCCTGCATAGCGATGCGAGTGTTCCCAGAGGCGTGGATATGCCAGCCAACCGGATCTATGCCAGGATCCGAGCCGGGATCGGGGTGGACTGCCCCGGCAATCCTCGAGCAGGGAATGATGATCAGACCCGGGGCCAGGGTGACGACGGGACCGCGCGGGCGGGTCTTGTTGGTCTTTGCCGATGGCAGTACCGTCACGATTGAGTCCAGCTCCGACCTGGTGATTGGACCCCGGAGCCTGCAGTTGGCTCCAGTTGCCGGCAGCGTCTGCGAACCCGGTGGCGGGCAGCTGCTGCGCCTCGTGCCGCCGCAGATAAGGTTGATTATCGGGGGAATATGGCTGGAAATCGCCAGACGCATCGATTCGGGTCCGTCCTTCGAGGTTGAGACTCCGTCATCTACAGTATCAGTTAGGGGCACCGCGTTCTGCGTGGAGGTGGACGACGAGGAGACCACCTATGTCTACGTCGAATCGGGGCAGGTAATGGTGGAGAGTGAGTCGGGTACGCTTACGGTCGATCCCGGGCAATCTGCAGTCGCACAGAAGGGGAAATGCCCGGAGGCAGCGCCGGAACCTAGGCCCCGAGGCAAGCCATCGTGGGTAGAGACTGGCAACGGCAAGCCTGGCAACGGCCCAAAGGACAAGGAACGTCCTCTGAAGAAGACTGGGCCAGACGGCAAAGACGAAGAGGGAGGTCGCGGAGATAATGGGCGTCGACCCACTCATGACCTTGGCAGACACTGATCTGAAGATCCGCGCCGCTCTTGGCGCCTGCTCCGTCTTCGAGCGCGAAGAGGATCGGTTCATCTCCAGACTTACAGGCGCTTCGCGGCTCAGGCTAGTGCGTCGAGGCGAGATGTTGTTCCTCCAGGGAGACAAGAGCTGTGATCTGTACGTAGTGGCCATGGGCCGGATCAGACTGTATCGTGCATCGTCGGAGGGGGCGGAGAAGACTCTGGCGGTACTGGGCGACGGCGATGTGTTCGGCGACCTGTCGGCCATAGACGGGCTGGGCAGGTCTGCCGCGGCAGAAGCCATGACCGACTCGGAGGTAGTGCAGGTACGCCCGGAGGCTTTTGTGATCTGTCTGGAGGAGAGCCCAACGCTGGCTGTGAGGTTCATCAGAAGGCTTGCAGAGATGCTGAGGGAGACAGACGAGAGCTTGGATCTGTTGGCGTTCGCTGATGCGCGCACGCGCATCGCATCTGCCCTGCTCAAGAGCAGCACACCGTCTGGACGAGTGACCGAGCTCACGCATCGCGACATCGCAACGATTGCGTCTACCGCGCGCGAGACTGTCAGCCGAGTGATCGCGGATCTTGTGGACGCAGGCGTGCTCGGCGCGGATGGGCGAGACTACTGCATACTAGACCCGCAGGCGCTCGAGGATTTGGCCAGAGACTGACGACAGAGGCGGACAGAAGAGAGAGAATAGGCGAAGGGGCGAGGAAGGAGGCGAGGAAGGAGATAAGCACAAGCGAGGACACCGGTTGGTGTCCTCGCTAAGGAAGGGCCGTTGAGCTACTGCTTGTCCTTGCTGCCGCCTTTGCCTTTGCCTTTGCCGTTGCCGTTGTTATTGCTCTGGCCTTTACCTTGACCTTTGCCCTGGCTCTTTTCTGCGTCTGATTCGTCGTTGGGTTGTCCTCCCCGGTGCTGCGGATCGTGTCCGTAGGCGTTGCCGCGGCCCCGGTTCTTCTGCATCGAACCTTCTATATCCTGCTCATGGCCCTTCCAAAGTAGTCCTTTCTTGCCCATCTTCGCCGATATGGCCTGTCCAAGGTTGCGCGCTTCGATTCCGGACTCCTCTGCGACTTCGCCCCAGCCCATTCCGCTTGAGGCCAGTGCGAGCACGTCTTCGAACGACCTGCCGGAATCGACCGATATGACGGCGCAGATGACCAAATCGCCAAGCCCCCAACCCTCGTCGAAGCAGGCTTGCAGCTGTTCAACTGTAACTGTCAAATCGGGGAAGGCCGTCATCAGGCGCTCGAAGAACGCGGTCTTGTCAGCTCCCAGTTCCAGTTCATCGTTGTCCGTGTCAGAATCGGGATCATCATCGGGATCATCATCGGGCTCCACGTCGATTGCCTGGACTGGAACGACCGCGACGAGACCGAACATGAGAACTACAGCGAGTGTGAGATATGCCGTCAGCTTCTTGGACAATACGCTCAACCCCCAGTAAGTACTGTGCTGACTGCATAGTACCATTGACTGGGCGATTGGGCTGTGACGTGGGTCACTCATCCTGTTGACTCCTGCTTGGCCGCGGCATATGCTATAGACCAAACACGAATCACACACACAGGCCATGAAAGGGAGGTAGGAGGCGGGCTGCCCCAAGAGAGGGAACGTCGCCGGGTGTAAGCGTTCCCGGGCAAGTGCTTCTGAAGTGCGCCTTTGAGCCTGGGGCCGAAATCGCGTGTGCAGCGTCGTGTGCAGCAGCGCGCGGCAGTAGGTCCCCACGGGTACGCCCGTTAGCGCGTCTTCCGCTGTCCCGGCCGGGGCACGGAACTTGAGGCACGTCCGTCCGTTCGTCGCGTTCGGGCCGGCCGTGAGCAGAGTGGAACCACGGCATGTTGCGCCGTCTCTGTATGGAGGCGGCGCTTCGCGTTCCATGAGGCGTGTGTGAGGACACGAGAAGGAGCTGTGCGACTATGCTTTCCGACATCCGTTCCTATGTCGACGCTGCGGTGGCCCGGGATCCGGCTGCCCGAAGCCGTCTGGAGGTGATCTTGCTCTACCCGGGTGTGCACGCTCTTGTATGGCACAAGCTGAACCACTGGCTGTACTGCCACCGCGTGTTCGGATTGGCCCGGTTTCTATCGCAGCTAGTCCGGTTTTTCACCGGGATCGAGATCCACCCGGGGGCGCGCATTGGGCGGGGCGTGTTCATCGATCACGGAATGGGGGTTGTCATAGGCGAGACCGCCATAGTCGGATCGGACGTGACCATCTACCAAGGGGTGACCCTGGGCGGCACGGGCAAGGAGACTGGCAAGCGTCATCCCACGATCGGCGATCGTGTGGTGGTGTCGGCGGGGGCGATCGTGCTTGGCTCGATCACTGTGGGCACGAGCTCCAAGATCGGCGCCGGCGCCGTGGTGATCCACGATGTGCCTCAGGACTGCACAGTTGTGGGAGTCCCGGGGCGGGTGATTGCACGATCAGGGGTGCGCGTGCGGGAGGCAGACCTCCTCAACCACGGCGACCTGCCCGACCCGGTGGGACGCGCCTTAAGCCGCATGTCGCTCAAGCTGACCGCGCTGGAGACGGAAGTGCAGGCGCTTCGCCAGACACTCCGGCAGACGCTGCAGCAGACGCCTGGGTCGGTTGCGGACAACGTTGAAACGGAAGAGGGGGCGCATGCAGATGACTATCGCATCTGACGTGACCAAGTTGATAGGACACACGCCTATAGTGAGGCTCAGTAGGTTCGGCTGTGGCTGTGACTGCGGCGAATCTGCTGGTCTCGCCGGCGGCATTGCCGGCGTTGCTGACCCCGTGGCCGCCGTGGACGTAGCGAGCCCTGTGCGCGGTGAGATCCTGGCCAAACTGGAGGAGAGAAACCCTGGCGGAAGCGTCAAGGATCGCACTGCCCTATATATGATAGAAGACGCCGAACGCCGGGGCGAGCTTCGTCCGGGCGGCGTCATCATTGAGCCCACATCGGGGAACACCGGAGTGGGGTTAGCCATGATTGCCGCTGTCCGCGATTACAGGCTGGTGCTGACGATGCCCGACTCCATGAGCGTGGAACGCCGACGACTTCTTGCGGCATACGGCGCGGAGGTAGTGCTTACCCCGGGCGCGCAGGGCATGGCCGGGGCGGTCGATGCGGCACGCAGCCTGAAGCGCGATAATCCAAGCTGGTTCATGCCGCTGCAGTTCGAGAATCCGTCCAACCCCAGAGCGCATGAGGAGACCACTGCCGCCGAGATCCTGCACGACCTGGACCGATCGCTGGAGGCGTTTGTGGCAGGCATCGGCACGGGCGGCACCATCACCGGGGTCGGTCGGGCGCTAAAGCGGGCGATCCCCGGCGTGCGCGTAGTGGGCGTGGAGCCGGCCGAGTCGGCAGTGCTTTCGGGCGGGGAGAGCGGACCCCACGGGATCCAGGGCATCGGAGCCGGTTTCGTCCCTGATGTCCTCGACATGAGTGTGGTGGACGAAATCGTCGCCGTAAGCTCACCGCAGGCGTGTGCCGCCGCCCGCGAGCTGGCGCGCTCAGAGGGGATCCTGGTCGGCATATCATCCGGCGCCGCCGCCGTTGCGGCGCTTGAGGTTGCGCGCGAGCTCGGGCCGGGCGCACGCGTGCTGGCGCTGTTTCCGGATACGGGCGAGCGTTACCTCAGTGTGCAGCCGATTCCTTACAGGCCGGCCCCAGGCGGTCAGCAGCGAACGGATTCTGCCGGAGCAGAAGGAGTTCCGGAAACGGCGTAGAATACCACACGCATCGGCACAAATGTGCTGCACACATGACCAACATCAACGTCAGGAGTGGACTACATGGGTTTCGACGCGCGATTGCTGTATGAAGTCGCCTACCACTACTACGAGCTTGGCAAGACGCAAGAGGAGATCGCCGGAGCGCTCGGCGTTTCGCGAAGCCAGGTGTCGAGGGCGATTAAGCAGGCGCGCGAGGAGGGCATCGTGGTGATCAAGCTCGTCCCGCCGGTCGTCGATTTCGGCGACCTCCAGGACGAGTTGTGCTCTCGGTTCGGTCTCCGCCAGTGCGTGGTGGTCTCCGGCGAGGCAGGGCCGTCCCGTCTGCTCACTCAGAATCTGGGCATGGCAGGCGCCAAGTTTCTGGCCGGCGACCTGAAACCCGGTTCGACCCTGGGCATATCATGGGGTGCGACTTTGTGCGAACTTGCCGCCGCGCTCGGATCCGAGAAGCCGTCCCCGCGAGATATGGTCGCAGTTCCGCTTCTGGGCGGTCAGGGGCAGGCCAGCGCGGACCTCCAGGTCAACGATGTGGCGGCCCGGGTGGCCGCAGCCTTCGGAGGATCAAACGTCTTTCTACATGCTCCGTCTATTGTAGACACCCCCGCTGCGCGCGATACCATCATGTCTGACAGTAACATCAGGAGAGTCGTCGACCAGTGGGCCGGGCTGGACGCTGCTATCGTAGGCATAGGCAGTCTCGTGCCCCCATCGACGCTGCTGGAAGAGGGCGGGTTCTCCCCGGAGGACCTCGACAGCCTGCGCAGTGCGGGCGTTGTCGGGGATATGTGCATGAGCTTCTTCAACATCGAGGGTGAACACGTGAGCACGCCTCTGGAAAGCAGAATGATCGGAGTAGGCCTGTGCCAGCTCCAGGCCTTGAAATGCGCAGTAGCTATCGCGGGCGGCGTCAACAAGGCATGCGCGATTCTGGGCGCTTTGCGTACTGGAGTGATCGACGTGCTCATCACCGACGATACGGCCGCCCGCAAAGTGCTCGAGGCGCGACCGTGAGAACGTGAGAGGCGGGCGGCGTCAAGCCCGCCAGGGACCTGACTAACTACTGAGGAGGCAGGAAAAATGCCGCTTGGACAGGGAGCATTGGGGCTTGGTGTGTCGTACGCGCTCGCTCTGGGTTATCTGGTTCTCATGTGGTTTCTCGGTGGAATCCTTTCACGACAATACCCGATTGAGCATCGCGTGACGTGGGATACTCGTACGATCGCCAGGGTAACGATTCTGGCGGCCGTGGCCGGCGCAGGGGCTATGATCAAGATACCGGGGCCTGCCACCACCATCGCGCTGGATGCCGCCGCCGGATACTTCGCCGCTGCGTTCTTCGGATGGCCCGTGGGGGCTACAGTCGCCGCCATCGGGTGTTTCCTCGCCAACGCCCTCGGAGGGTTCGCCAGTTGGCTGCCTATGGTGCCGATCTATCTAGCAGCGATGGCCCTCACCGTCACTATCGCCGTGTTTGTGGCTAAGAAAGTCAACATCGTCGCGGCTATCATCGTGGGCACCATCGTCAATACCATCACATGTCTGGGTCCGTGGGCCCTGATGATCGGCACCCCGCTCATGATAGCGCTCCTGCCGTCCCAGATAATCGGATCGGCAGTCAATGCGCTGGTAGGGCTGTCGGTGGCAGAGGCTCTCAAGGCCGCGCAGAACAGAAAAAGACCGGAATCAATCGACTGACGCAAGGGCGGTGTTCTACTTGGCGTCTGACATCATCTCGCTCAAGGACGTGACCTTCAACTACAAAGGATCGAATCGCCGCGCGCTGGATGGGATCAGCCTCAATGTGAAGCAGGGTGAATGCGTGGCCATACTCGGCCCTACCGGCGCTGGGAAAAGCACGCTGGCGTGCGTCATCAACGGAACGGTGCCTCGTTTCATGGACGGGAACCTTGCCGGAGAGGTCACTGTGGACGGCCTGGTTCCCGCCAAAGTCGGCACAGCCCAGATGGCATCGCGAGTGGGGCTGGTGTTCGGCGACCCCGACACGCAGCTGTTCGGGATGACCGTCGAGGAAGACGTGGCCTTCGGGCCGGCCAACTTGGGGCTGGACTACGAGAGCATTATGGAAAGAGTGGACAAGTCCATAGCGGACATGCGCCTCGCGGGACTTGAGAGGCGCGCTCCGCACAGGCTTTCGGGCGGGCAGAAACAGGCCACGGCCATAGCCGGGGTGTATGCCATGCTGCCCAAGATAATGGTGCTGGATGAGCCCACTTCCATGCTCGACCCGGAGGGCAAGGCCCGCGTGTTCGGGATCGTGCGGATGCTCAAGGAGCAGCTCGGAGTGACGGTGGTGCTTATAGAACAGGAAGTCGACGATATCTTCGGCCTTGCCGACCAGGTATTCGTGATGCGTTCGGGCAAGTTCGTACTGCATGGAGTTCCGCGCGAAGTTTTCGGAAGAGTCGAAGAACTGCGGCAGGCGGGCGTGCGCGTACCGCAAATAGTGGAGTTCGGCACGCTCATCGGAGCGGCCGAGACGCCTTTCAGCATCGAGGAGGCGGTATCGGCCGTGGGGCGAGCCCGAGACGCAGGCCTTGGCCCAAGCCCAAGCCCAGCTTCAGCCCCGACTCCGACCCCAACCTCGACCAACGAAGCGGCGGCCCAGACTGCGGCCCGGGCGACCGCGTGTCTCCGCGAGGCCTGCAAGATCGCACAGGCCGACCCGGTGGTGGAGGCCGTGGATGTCGAGTTCACCTACCCCAGCGGCGCGCGGGCTTTGGACGGGGTGAACCTCGCCATAGGCCGCGGCGACCTTGTGGCGATAGTCGGCCAGAACGGGGCGGGCAAGACCACCTTGACTCGCCATTTCAACGGCTTGCTCAGGCCGTCTTCCGGCGACATCCGGGTGCTGGGCCGATCCGCGCAGGGCGTTCACACCATCGAGCTCTGCCGTCATGTGGGATATGTCTTTCAAAACCCCGATGAGCAGCTCTTCTGCACCAGCGTGCAGGAGGAACTGAGGTTTGGGCCCACAAACATCGGGGCAGACCCGGGCGCAACATCGCAGCGGGTAGAGGAGATCCTGGCCGACATCGGCCTGACCAAGTATCGGGAAGTGTGGCCCAAGTATCTGACCAAAGGCGAGCGGCAGAGGCTCGCGCTGGCATCGGTGGTGGCCATGGATCCAGACGTTCTCATAGTGGACGAGCCCACTACTGGGCTGGACTGGGTGGAATCCCTCCAGATCCTCGATTACCTGGAGCGGCTCAGAAGTGAGCATCGCAAGACGATAGTCATAATCACCCATGACATGAACATCGTTAGCCTGTATGCCAGACGAGTGGTGGTCATGGCCGGCGGTCGGGTCGTGGGCGATGGAACCCCGCGCGAGATATTCTCGCAGCCTGACCTGATGGAACTTGCATGTCTCAGACGGCCCCCCATCGCCGATCTGTCGCAGGCCCTGTGGGGCGAGGTACTGCTCACTCCGGCCGACGCCGCGGCCAAGCTTCTCGCCTCAAGGCCCACGAACTCGGGGGTGTGTTCGAAGTGATTGTAGAGTACGAAAGCAAGTCATCGGCAGTACACCGCCTTGATCCGCGAGTCAAGTTCGCGTGGATGCTCGCCGCCATAGTGATCAGCGTGATGTGGACGCACCCCGTCTACCTGATCCTTCTGGGATTGACCGTGGTGGGATTCGGCCTGCTCGCGGGGTTTCCGTGGAGCAAGATCCGCGGCGTGCTGTCTTTCATGGTCATTGTCACAGCCATCATCACCCTGGTTCAGGGCGCTACATACGTCCCCAAAACCGTGACGCTGGACGAGCCTGCGCGGGTGCTGTTCCACATGATCCCCGGATGGATCCCTGGGGTGGGTCCGGCGTGCTCCATCAAAGTGGGCGGATTTCTGTACGGCATAGGCATGGCGCTCAAGGTAGTCACCGTGCTGGTGGTAGTGGCCATCTTCGGTTACACCACATCGCCCTCTGAGATAGTGCAGATAATCGCTAGAGTCCCCTTCATCCCGTATCAAGTGGGGTTCGTCATGTCTACGGCATGGAAATTCGTGCCTGTGGTGCAGATGCAGATGAGGACGCTGATGGATGCCCACCGCTCCAAGGGCGTCGACTTCGAACAGGGTACGTTCGCCGAGAAGATCAAGAAGACGTCGGGGATTGTGCTCCCACTCTTCGCCAACTCGCTGTCGATGGCCGACACCATGGCGCTCGCCATGGAGTCAAGAGCCTTCGGTTCCAGCAGGAAGTTCACTTTCATCCGACCATACCAGATGGACCGGTTCGACTGGGTCGTCCTCATTGGCTCGCTGGGCTCAATGGTCGCATGCATTGCGCTTCTTGCAGTATTCAAGCTGGGGGCGCTGTAGGTGGACGGGCAGGGTAGGCAGGGCAATAGCAACAAGTGCAGTTGGCGAGACAAGCGCATCGCATGCCTTGGGGCGTGCGCCATGGACCTGATCATCCGGGTTCCGCGACTGCCGGAGGCCGATGAGATGGTATTCGCGGAAGGAGAACCGGGCCTGTTTCCGGGAGGGTCCACAGCTAACATCGCGACCGGCATTTCCAGAATCGGGGTGGGATCTAGGTTCGTGGGCAAGGTGGGCGCCGACCAGAATGGCCGGGCGTTGCGCGAGGCGTTTGAGAAAGATGGAGTGGACGTGCGATGGCTCATGGTGGATCCGGCGGGGCGCACTGCTCAGACTGTTATAGCGGTGGACCCCTCGGGAAGTAGGGTGATCTACTCGCTCGGCGGTACGGCCCTGCTTGAGACGGCGGACGAGTTCACCCGCGACATCTTGGACGGCGCGGCGGCGCTGTATGTGGGCGAAGCGCTTCCGCTCGTTGCGCAAAAGGCCATGCACGTTGCGCGCTGCGCGGGTGCCCACGTTGTGTACGGGCCGGGCGGGGCGGCATCGTGGATCGGCATGGAAAACCTGGCCGAGCTGATGCGACTCGCCGATTTCGTGCTCATGAGCCGGTCGGAACTGCGCGGGATGACCGGGCGCGATGAGCCGGAGGCTGGCGCGCGACTGCTTGTGGAGCGCGGCGTGCCGGCTGTGGTCGCTACCTTGGGCGAGCACGGGGCAGCCTGCTACACACACCGGCCTGGGCAGGGCGCGAATGCAGGCGACGCCCTGGGCCCTGATTCGAGCGGCGGCGCGATTTGGGCGCCGGCCTTCGATGTGGACGCCGTTGATACCACCGGTGCCGGAGACGCATTTGCGTCTGGCTTCATATCATCGTTGGTCGAGGGGAAGCCGATAGCGGAGTGTTTGACGCGCGGCAATGCCTGCGCGGCCATTGCCATAGGCCAGGTAGGAGCGAGGGAGGCCTTGCCCAGCCGCGAAGAGCTCGAGGCGTTCCTGGCGGTGCACGGCAATGAATGATGGGTTCGATTGTGAGTTCTCGAAAAGAGCGGCAGGAAGCCTCGCCGGCGTTGCCATAGGCGATGCAATGGGCATGCCGTGCGAGTTCTTGACGAGAGATGAGATACGGGCGAGACACGGCTGGCTGGACTGGTTCGCCGCGCCCAGTGCGAGCCATTACCACCACGGGATGCCCGCCGGGCGGACAACTGACGACACCGAACAGACCATCGCCCTCATCCAGGCTCTCGATGAGCACGGTCGGGTCACTGCCGAGACGGCTGCGCAGGCCTATCTGAAATGGGCCGACGACTGCAATGCCTGGCAATCCACGGTCATGGGTCCGAGTACCCGGCGCGCGCTGGAGCGCCTCAGGGCCGGTGAGGATCCGCGCGCCACAGGCTCGTCAGGCGATACCGTGGGGGCGGCGATGCGCGTGGCGCCCATCGGTCTTGTCAATGCGGGCCGCCTGGCCGATGCGGCCGAGGAGTGCTATGCATCGTGCTTGCCCACGCACGGGGTGAGCATCGCCATAGGAGGCGCGTGCGCCGTGGCTTGCGCGGTGGCTGCTGGAGCGGCGGCGACTGGGATTGCGAGTGTGTGCGCGGGAACCATCAGTCGCGTCCGGGCGGCACGTGCGGTCGAGGAGATACTCGACGCCGCGGCTTGGGGCGCTGAGTATGGAGAGGCTCACGGCGTGAAGTGGGCGGGTGCGTCAGTTGCGGCTCGTATCCGCTTGGCGCGGCGCATTGTCGCCGAAAGCCGGTGCGCCGACGAGGCGCTGGATGAGCTGTATGAGATCTGCGGTGTGGGGATGCTTCCTACCGAGTTGGTACCCACGGCTATGGGAATTGTGGCGCTCTACGGATCGGACTGCGCGGAGGCCGTGACGGCGGCGGTGAACATGGGGGGCGACGCCGACACCCTTGCGTCCATCGTGGGCGCTGTCACCGGGGCGCTTCATGGCATAGAGGGGTTCCCGGCGGAATGGATTCGAACCGTGGAGGATGTCAATGGTCTCAACATACGTGAGCTTGCCCGGCTATTGGTGTGTGTCAGAGAAAGGAGATCTGCTTATGGCAGGAATTGATGTCAGGCTTCGTAGGATATTCAAAGACGGAAAGGCCGTGGTGTGCCCGTTGGACTTCGGCGGGTTCATGGGGCCTGTACAGGGGATAGATGATCCGCCCCGGGTTGTGGCCGAGGTCGTGGCGGGCGGGGCCGATGCCATCCTGGTCAATCCGGGGATGGCCAGGAGCGAGTGGGCGGGCTACGCGGGCCGCGCCGGTCTCATAGTAAGGATCACCGGCGGGTCCACCAAGTTCAGTCCAAATCCAGCCTTTCACACCCTGGTCTGCAGCGTGGAAGAGGCATGCGCCTTGGGCGCGGACGCCGTCTGCGTCATGGTTCTGGTCGGCTCGGAGCAAGAGCAGGACATGTTCGAGATCATGGGCGGTGTGATCTCCGATGCCCACAGCCTGGGAATACCGGTGTTGGCCGAGGTAATCCCGGCCGATCCTGCGCACAACTACGACCCCGAGTGGATTGCGGTATGCGCCCGCGTCGGTTATGAGCTGGGCGCGGATGTCATCAAGACCTACTTCACCGAAGATGGTTTCGCCGGCATTGTCCGGGCGTGCCGGGTGCCGATAATCATCGCGGGCGGCCCCAAAGTCGCCGATCCCAATACCGTGGTCCGCCAGGCCATGCAGTGCGGGGCGGCGGGCATTGCCTTCGGGCGCAATGTGTTCCAGTCGGCCGATCCCCGAGCCAAGGTGCGCGAGCTGCACGCAATCGTTCACGCGACTCTGGGCCCGAGCGGGGAGGTGCGCCGAGCTTGAAGGCAGCGGTGTATCGTGGGCCGGGTGAGGTGCGAGTAGAGCAGATCCCAAAGCCCGAGGCAGAGCCGGGCGGGGCGCTGCTTCGGGTGAGCTATTGCGGCCTGTGCGGCACTGACATCAAGACATACCGGCGGGGCCACCACATGTTCACTCCCCCGTGCGTGCTGGGGCACGAGGTGGTCGGACGGGTCGTCGAGACTCGGGATCCATCCCAATCCGTGAGTGTCAATGAGGGCGATCTGGTGGCGGTCGCCCCGTACGTCCCGTGCTTCGTATGCCCGCTGTGCGCCCGCGGTCGGCACGAGCTGTGCAGGCACAAGGAGTGGATCGACGGGGGGTTCGCGGAGTACGTGAGCGTGCCTGCGGGGGTGCTCCAAAAGGGCACATTCCGAGTGCCGGATGGGCTGGACCCGAGAGTGGCCGCGCTTGCAGAACCACTGGCTTGCTGTTTGAATGCAGTCACCGACTCGCGCGTGCGCATGGGCGACACAGTGCTGATAATCGGCGCTGGACCCATGGGCCTGTTCATGCTGGAGTCGTGCAAGGCCGCGGGGGCGGGCAGGTTGCTTGTGAGCGAACCCGATGAGTGTAGGAGGCTGCAGGCCGAGCGGCGCGGGGCTGAGGTGGTCGACCCCGGGCAGACTGACGTTGCGGCGTGGGTCAACGATGCCACATGCGGCTTTGGCGCGGACGTGGTGTTCGTGTGCGTTGGCGCGGCCGGGGCCGTGGACCAGGCCATGGCGGCGGCAGGGCCTGGGGGCGCGGTGAACGTGTTCGGCGGGCTTCCCGGGGGCACGATGCTGGCAGTGGACGCGCAGCGTGTGCATTACGACGAGGTGACTCTGACGGGCAGCTTCGGGTTCGCGCCGGAGCATTTCCGGACTGCTCTAGGGATGCTGGCCGCCGGCCGCGTCGATGTCGACGGCATCATCACGCATGAGTTCAGCCTGGACGATGCGGCTCGGGCCTTCGAGACCGCCGCAACGGGCAAGTGCCTGAAGGCGATGATCGGGGTGGGTCAGGATGGCTAGTCCAGCGCTTGTGGGCATAGACATAGGATCATCCGCAGTCAAAGCGTGCGTCTGGCGCGCCGATGGCTACTATCGCGCCGCCTTTCGTTCCGCCTGGGTGGTCAGGCCGGAGGACTCGGCAGGCGCCGAGCAAGACCCGGACCGTATTTGGGCCGCCGTGATCGAGTGCCTGGATGAAGTCATGGATGGGCAGGATCCGGTTGCTGTGCGCGGTGTGGGTCTATCCGGACACGGCCCTTCGCTGATCGCCGTAGATGGTTACGGGCGCGCGCTCAGCAACATAATCACGTGGATGGACCCCAGGCCCGCGCAGGCATGGGAAGCTGGGCCATCGGGGCCGATGAGGTCATCGGAGCTGGCCGGGCCGTCCTTTGAGGCCACGGCTGTGTGGCTGCACCGGAAACTGCTGGAAGACGGGCACGACCTCGCCGGCGAGGCCATCAGAGTGCTGCAGCCCAAGGACTATGTTGGTCTCAGGCTCACAGGGAACGCCTGGATGGACAGGCCTGCGGCGTCCTGCATGCTGTCGTGGCCCGCGGGCGGGCACCCGGCGCAGGGCCTGCTCCCGACCACGGTGGATCCGTGGCAGTCGGCAGGGACGGTCTCGGCTGTGGCGGGCGGCGAGACCCGTCTGCCTGAGGGAACTCCAGTTGCGGCAGGGGGCATCGACGCTTTCATTGAGGCTTTGGGAGCGGGGATCGTTGAGCCCGGGATCGCCTGCGATTCCACTGGCACATCCACTTGCGTGGCAGTGGTCGTGCCGGATGGACTGAACCCTCTGGCTGTCCAGCACGTGGCGCCCGGACGGAGTCTTTTAGTCATGCCCGTGTCGTCCAGCGGCGGTGCCCTGGCGTGGGCGATATCAACGGCGATGCCCGATGTGTTCCGAGGTCGGACAGACTGGACGGAACCTGTTCGAGATGCAGTTGGGCGCTCAGCGCCCGGAGCGGGCGGCCTGACCTTCATTCCGCACATGACGGGCAGACGCAGCCCCACGAGCAATCCGCTGGCTCGGGGAGCGTTGGTCGGGCTGAGCCTGGGCCACACTCCGTCCGACATCGTCAGGTCGGTTCTGGAAGGGTGCGCCTACGCCATGCGCGAGTGCGTGCAGGTCTGCCTGGGTGGGGTGGCAATCTCCGAGTTCAGGGCGGTGGGATCGGGGGCGCGGCACGATGCGTGGCTTCAGATGAAGGCCGACATCCTGCAGGCGCCCATGGTCAGGATGAGGGTGTGTGAAGGCGCGCTTGCCGGCGCGGTTATACTGGCGGGCGTGGCGACCGGGGTGTTCAAGGACGTCGATGCGGGCGTGGAGGCGGTAGTTCAGCCGGACGCCAGATTCGAACCTTCGCGCGATCCGCTGTTCTGCGGGGCGTACGAGGATGCTTTCGGCCGATTCCGGCGAGTTGAAGAGGCGCTTGAGAGGATATGGGTGTAGCTTGATGGGTGACGGTAGATTGATATCACGAGGCGACAGGGCGCCGATTCCACTTGCGATAAAGTTGCTTGCGGCGGGTATGTTCCTGTGGGGATTCGGCTACGGGCTTCATGCCTACATGTTTCCGGTGCATCTGCGGAGCATCGGCTGCACTCCGAGCCAGGTGGGCCTGGTGTTCTCGGTGTCTATGGCCGCGACCGCCGCATCATGCATCCCCGGCGGTTGGCTAGCCGATAGGTACGACAGGCGCAAGGTGATACTGCTGACGTGGCTTGCGGGTGCGCCGGCGCCGATCCTTTACTACTTCGCGCGAGACTACCGCATGGCTGCGCTGGGGATTGCGCTTTATTCGGGGTCGCTTCTGGGGTATCCCGCCCTGAACGCCTACGCGGCATCGTCGGCGGCCCGGGGAGCGGCCGGGAGCGCCTTCGGTGTCATAAACGTGGGATTTGCGGCCGGGATGATCGTCAGCCCGCTGGTGGGAGGGTACGTGGCGGACGCATGGGGAGCAGAGAACGTGTTCCTGTTGTCGTTCGTCTTCTTCCTGGCTGCCTCGTGCGTCATGGCCAATCTTCCGCCTGAGCGCGAGCAGGCGCAGGCAGAACAGCGCGGCAGCGGCGGATACAGCGGCCTTCTGCGCGACCGCGCGTTCGTCTGGTTCATCATTCTGTATTCAGTGTGCGCTTTCGCGTACTACATGATCCAGCCGCTCATATCGCAGTACCTGAGCGATGTGCGGAGCAGCAACATGCAGACGATAAGCGCGCTCGGGACACTGATGTCGTTGGGCCAGGCTCTGATCACAGCGGCGGTGGCTAGGGCTGTCGACAGGCGCGGAGCCCTGGTCGCAGTGGGCGCAAACCTGTTGGTCTTCGTGGCATCGCTGATCTGTTTCGCCGCGGTGGCATCGCAGGCGGTCACTTTCGTATGCCTGTTCCTGCTGGGGGGCTTCATGGCGGGACAGGGTGTTGTGTATGCCGGGGTAGGCGAAATCCTGGGCGAGCGGGCTGACGGGAGGGCATTCGCCTTGTTCAGCCTGGCTATGTCGACCGTGTCGGTGTTCGGCCCCTACCTGGGCGGCGCCATTTACGCTCGGTCGCCGAGTGCCCCGTTCTACCTTGCGGCGGGGCTTGTGGCAATAGGCGGGTCGTTGCTCGTGAAAGAGGGGCTCGCGATTCGCAGTCGTGCGCGCGCGTGCGATGATGAAGGAGGTGGTCAATGGGCAGAGAAGTTCCGTGAGAGAAGGGATTCTGCTACCGTCTAGTTTTCGTCTGGTGACTATCAATTTCAAGGAGGCTACATAGAATGCGCAGACTTGGGCTGATAATCGGACTGTGTGCTGTTCTGGCGCTGGCGGGCTCAGTATACTGCCTGGCCGCTGCCAAACCCGCCGGCAAAGTGGTTGTTACGGTGACAGGCGCTATCACCGAGACCAACTCCGACAAGGGGCTCGAACTCGACATGGCGATGCTCGAGGGCATCGGAACCAAGCTCTACGATGGCAAAGACCCATGGCTTGGCAAGAAGAAGTATACGGGGGTCGTCATCGCAGATATCCTCAAGTTCGCCGGCGCGGCCGGGGACGTGGCTGAGGTCATAGTGATTGCGAAAGACGGCAAGAAAGTCACGCTCAAGGCCGAGGATGTAGCCAAGTATCCCATCATGCTTGCCACACAAGACGGGGGCAAGCCTATCGGGGCAGGGGTGGGGGGACCGGTCAAGCTGGTATTCCCCTACACAACCCATCCCGAGCTGGAGAAGGTCTATCCCAAGGAGGACTGGAACTGGTTCGTCGTAGCTATTGAAGTGAAGGTGAAGTAGACGTGCGGCGCCTACGAGCGCTGCCGCTGTTCCTTACTGCGCTGATCGTGCTGGGTCAGGCGGCGCTGGGGCCGGTATTGAGCGCCCCCGCCGCCGCCCAGGACTTTGCCAGTCCAACGCAGTTGGGGCCGACGGTAGTGGTGATAGTGTTGGACGGATGCCCGGCGGGCTCGATGGATCTCCTGCCCGACGAAGCGTTTCTGGGCGGAGGTCGACGCGCGGACGGATGCCTTGCGAAGGCGGTTCGAGCGGTCTTCCCATCGTCTACCGCGGCGGGGCACGCCGCCATATTCACCGGGCGCTACCCGGAGGAGAACGGAGTGACAGGCAAGGAATACCTGCGAGCCGATGAGTCGCTCGGTCGGTTCAACTCTCCGAATCTGCTGGAGAGGCCGACACTGTTCGAAGCCGCGCGCGATGCAGGCTTCGGTACCGCCATGATGTCGGCCAAGAAGAACGTCCGCCTCATGCTGTCGGGGGCGGCGGATGTATCGGTGGGGGCTGAGGAAGTCCCGGACTGGGTCCTGGAAGCAGTGGGACCTCCGCCTGATGAGTCCGGGCAGTATGACGACTATGCCGGGTGGCACGTCAAGCTGGACCTGTGGGTGCTTGCCGCGGTCCAGGCCTATCTGGAGAAGGACTATTCTCCGGCCGTCATCGGAGTCAACCTCGGGAGCCCCGACAAGTGCGGACACAGATTCGGGCCTGCTCCATCCGAGGAGACCGCTGCGGCGATAGCGGCGATGAGCCGAGGGCTTGAGGATCTGGCCGCGAAGCTGGATGCCACTCGGGCCGGCAACTGGTGCATGATTGTGACTGCTGACCACGGCATGACCCGGGTAGACAAGGGCATCACAGCGCTTGACCTCATAGATGAAGTGGTCGAATCCACCGGGACCGAGATCCCCGTGACGCTGGACGGCGGCGTGCTGTATGTGTGGGCGGAGGGCGAGGCCGCGAGCGAGCTGGCAAAGGCGCTTGCGGACGCCGAGGGCGTAGCTGAGGTGATCGGGCAGGACAGCCCCGAGGCTCAGGCACGCCGCGCTGAGCTGCATACGCGTCATCCACGCACCCCGCCTCTGATCGCCGTGACGGCATCGGGCTATATGTTCATCGAGTCTCCGCTGTTCATGGATTACACCCGAGGAAGCCACGGCACAGCTGACCTCGACACCGACTTGCTGGTGCCGTTGGTCGTGTACGGGCCGCGGGCTCGCGATGGAAACGCTGAACAGCTCTTCAACGCGGCGGGGTCGTTGACCGATATCTACGGCCTGGTCATGACGATTCTGGGAATCGAGTGAGCGAGTAAGGCACAGATTACAGCGCGCAGCCTGCGGATAAGCGAGACAGACAAAGGCGACAGACAGAGACAATGGTCAGAGCGGGCAGAAAGGCGATGCCCCCGTGGGGGCGGACGCCGGACTGCCCGCTCTTTGCAGCTTCCAGCGATCCTATCGCCCACCATCGCCGGCGGCGAGGCTTCCGCATACCTCGCGCCGTGCGTCCCGTGATGGGTTAGCCCTCTTCAGCTCATCCAAGTGGTCTTCCGCAGTACCGAAATCTATTGGCAAAAGTATAAGAGCATTAGGAAGGAATCTAGATCATTATAGGGAAGAATGATATTATCGAACGGTACATTTACATATAACGGCAAAGCAAGTCCTTGGCCCAGGCTATTGACATCATACGCTTCTTTTCCGCACCGCAAGTCATTGCCGCATCCTGTGATCTGAATCAGCGATGTTGAGCTTTGCCCGAACACGCCCAGCTAACAACTGCTGAGATAGCGAGGTGCCCCCATGCAGGTTTTCCGCCGGCGCTTCCGTGCATTGCCGCTTCGGGCCGCGATTGCGTCAATCCTTGCCTTGCTCCTCCTGTGTCCGTCCTCCGCGCGCGCCGCTTTTTCCACACCGGTATCGTGCGATGCGGTCTCTCAGGATATTCGGGTAGTTCTGAAGGACCTAGCCGCTCAGGCAGGCGTCAACATCGTGATCGACGACAACGTGCAGAGGCGGGTGACTATCCAGCTCAAGGACGTTCCTTTTGACGAGGCAGCGCGCGCGATTGTGGGCTGCTCAGGGTTCGAGATTTTCCGGGACGGAGAGGTTCTGATGGTTAAGCTCCCCTCGCTCAGGCCGTCCTCTTCCGATGCAACCTGTGTTTCGGTGGTTATTGAAGCCGGCAGTGTGCCTGTAGAAAGGATGTGCGAACTCATAGGGGCTCTGGGGCCGAATCTAGCGGCAAAGCCGTTTCCGGAGCTCAAAGCAGTGGTAGTATCAGGCCCGTACGCCGAAGCGACTTCAGCGAAGAACGCCCTTTCCGCCTGGATCGGAAGGGCCTCTCAGGAGCAATCCGAGCTAGTCGCAGAACCCGTGCGCATATGGCACCTAGACGCTCAGGAAATAGTGAGCTCGTTCTCCGGTCAATTCTCAGGAATCAGGATGACGGTCATCCGATCGACCAATTCGGTGGTAGTGTTCGGCAGACAGCAAGAAGTATCTCGGGCTATCAAGTCGATTCGGGCCGCGGACCTGCCGCCCCGAGTAATCGGCATTCAGGTCGAGGTCGTGGAGATTCTGGAAGACGACCTATCCCGCCTTGGCGTAGGCTGGAAGGGCCCGCTGGGAGAACCGGGGCTGTCGATCAGCTGGAGAGAAACCGACCCGACCTCGATTATCAAGCCCGGAGATGCTCCCGTAGATCAGCTGAACATACGCCCCTGGATTCGCGCGTCCCTCAACCTCGTAACCGATATTAACTTGCTTGTCGAGCGCGGCAAGGCGAGAGTGCTGGCCCGGCCGTCGGTGACGACCCTTGAGAACAAACAGGCGCGTATAACCGCCGGCGACCGCTACGTCCTGGTGCTGACGCAGGGCCAGGGATCTTCCGTGTATCAGCAGATTCAGTACGTTGAGACTGGGGTGAGGCTGGACATTACCCCAAGGGTCGACATGGACGGGAAGATCACCGCCGTTATATTCCCGCAGGTCTCGGGCATCATCGGGTTCACCAAGGAGGGCTATCCAAGGGTGTCGACGCGCGAAGCCCAGACGACCGTCAGACTGCGCGATGGAGAAACGGCCGTTATCGGCGGCCTCATCGAAAACAGAGAGACTGAAAGGTCCTACGGCCTCCCAATTCTGGGCGACATTCCGATCATAGGCAAACTGTTCTCGACAAAGAAGGAGGCCGTCCAATCAACCGAGCTTGTGATACTGGTCACCCTTACGGCGCTGGACTATTCCGATAGCGCGTACGGGCATATCGACGAGGGGCCCACAACGAATTGGAGGGATGAATAATGGGCCGATGGTTGAACGCCAGAATATTTGGCGTGTTGCTCGGGCTGGGCATACTCATATGCATTCCTCTGCAGGTTCGGGCGGAGTACGTACCCGGCGCGGCCGATTTCCTCTGGGCAAGCCATGAGGCTGCGGCATACGGACTGTCGACTGACGATGCACTTTGGATGTTGGACAACGGAAAGACCAGGTCTGAGATAGAAACCGTGCTTTCGAGCGCGCGTCCGCCGCGGCAGTATACGATAGGAGCGGCGGATTATCGAGACCTTGCCGAGAAATGGGACGTGGCTTCCGGCGAAGCGATCGACGCGTACAAGATCGGTCTGGAGACAGGGGCTAGTCCGGAGGCCTATTTGTATGCCCTGGCCCAGGGCCGGACGGCTGAGGATGCCCTAGCGGCTCTTCGCCGCTATGTCGACGCCAAGAAGGCAGTGCGGAACTTAGGAATACGAGGCGCTGTGGACATCCCCGGCGATATCGAGACCGAGGACACCCAGGACGCGAACGCGTTGGGCGCTCTTCAGGGAGCACTCGGTCCTGCATCGCCGATTACTCGTTCCATTACGGTAGGGCCGTACTCTGCCCGCTCCTCGTCAGCGGGCGCTTCGGCGGCGGGCGGCGCCGCCGTCTGGTGCACTCTTGAGGATAGAAGATCCGCAGCCGCCCACGCCATCGCATTGGTGTACAACTTTCCGGCGAACGACAACCCCGAGGGGTTCGTCCTTGAGCTTTTCCGAAAGGGCCTTTCAACTGAAGAGGCGTTGGCGGTCATGTTCACGCTGGACTGCGCTTGGGCCGGCGAATCCGGCTTCGCGTCTACGCCGTGGAACAGGGACGTTCTGAACGCCCCGCCGGATCAACTCATGGCAGAAGCGGACGAGATGACGGATAAGGCTTCGTTGTCAAGGGCGTACAGGGCGGAACCGCTTCCATATGAGGCCAAGGCGGAGCTTGAAGAGCAGGGGTTTCTCAGGCACGAGGCAGTAGGCGATTCTCCGGCGGAGGTTGAACCTGAGGCGGATGTAGGACCGCTAGCTGCGGGAGGCGGCTCGGCGCCGTCTATAGTCGATCCGAGCATGATGTACGACTGTGGAAGAGCGTCTCCCTTCAACCGCTATTTCGAGGGTCTTTCAGAGACTGTCGACCCGAAGACCGGCGCGCTCATCATGAGGCAGAAAGACCTGACGCTTCCCGGTCGTAACGGATTTGACCTCGTGATAGAGCGCGTGTACAACAGCCAGTGGGCCGCAGTAGGTATGCCCAAGATCGATGTGCGTGTTACCTGGAGCGCGCTCGCAGGCTCAGACCCGTTCTGGTCGTGGTGGTCACCTGCAATCTGGGAAGAAGGAAGGCAATACCGCTGGGCGTTCCGAGGAAGGATATGGTGGGGGGAGCAGCCGGTCAGCTATGGAGCGATCGATGCCTACTTCTCCGGCGAGGCGCGCCTGATGCGTTGGGAACCGGATACCTGGAGCTGGACGTGTATGCTCCGTGAGCAGTTGGAATGCGTGATGATGCCGATACCCGCTCCCGAAGGCAGCATAGTCGTCGACGAAGCTAGCGCGTCCGTCGAGCTCGATACCCATGCTACTTATCTGGACCACAAGTACGGAATCGGCCTGGGATGGGCTTTCGCGTTTCCGTCTGTAGAGGTCAGGTCGGACGGAAGGTTTCTGCACCTGGGAGACGGGAGAGTATATCGCGTGAGCTTCCGCGCTGGGACTCCATCCAACCTCGCCGACTATAAGCTACGCGATTTGGTCTTTGCCCGAAAGACTGCGAGCTGTCCCGGGGCGGAGTGCGGGTCCGCGTACTGTCTCACAGCCAAGGACGGTACGGAGACCTACTTTGCGTCCGATGGAAGGCTGCTCTGGACCGAGGACCGGTTCGGGAACACTATGGTCTTCCGCTATCAGAAGGTAGGCGAATGGCGTCGAATCGCGCAGATTGTGGACTCCTTGGGCCGCGTTGTTCGGTTTACATACGGTCAATCGTCAGCGACTATGTCTGTTCAGGGAAAGACGTGGGTATACGCTTTCGGATCATTGCCGGCAAGCGAGCAAGACGAAGCCAAAGCGGTGCTTACAAGCGTAGCCGATCCGCTGGGGAGAACTACGCGGTATGACTACAGCGCCTTTCAAGCCAGCTTTCGCGTAGTTGTGGAAGGTCTCTCTATATCAGCTTCCGGGCACAATCTGTACGCAAACCTGACCCGGGTTACCCACCCCACGGGCGGATCGTCTTCTTTCGCGTATGGAGGCTCATGGAAAAACATGACGAGAGACAATCCGTGGGAGACTGATAAATGCACCATGACGGTGTCTTGCGTGATCAACAGGCGCGATAAGCTGAGCGTGTACACCGCCGTGAACGAATCCGAGTTCAGATACTTCCGCGAGAATCCGTCGGATCCAGCGAAGAGGCGATACGGGATGATACGCACCCAAGTCCCAGCTGTGTCCGGCGAATGCTCTCACTCATGCGTAGAGAAGTGGGCGTACACCTCAAAGCACCTGCTAGCAAGCCATTCTCTCAAAGACGCCGCGATGGGCGACGCCAAGGAGACAGTCTACCAGTACAACGAGGCCAAGCTGGTAACCAGCGAGAGTATAACAGAGGCGCTCGCGGGGACGAATTCCAACGTAACGGTTGCCTCGATGAACTACGAATGGGATGCATACGGGAACCTGAGAAGCGTCGACAACGCGCTTACCGGCGCGAAGACTGAGTATGAGTATGACCCCAGATACCATCTGGTTGTGTGTACGGCTGAGAAGGCCGATGCGTCCGGAGGCTCGCCGGCAGCCTGGCGGTACACCATAAGCGCCCTCGATGATACTGGGAGGAAAGTGATTTCGTCTTCACAGAGCATGCAGAAGCCGGAATGGCACGCCAAACCGCAGCTAACCGCGCCGGTTAGCTGCAGGCTGGTCAACATAGGCGATGTCTGGAGGTCGTGGACCGCCGGACCTGCGGGCGGCGCGCAGCTCAACATCGACTGGGTGCGAGGCCCCTTCCAGTTTGTCGGATATGAAATCTCGTACAGACGTAATGAGGATAGTCAGTGGGTCGCCGTTTCTTCTCCATGGCATGGGTGGTTCGAGCCGTTCACGGGCACTGATAGAGTGCCGATCAACTTTCCCGAACCGGGCGTATACTCAATACGGGTGAGGATGAACCTGGGTCTGTTCAAGTGGACCTACGCGACGATCGTATCGACGACCGAACAGCCGTACGAGCGGGTTTTTCCTGCTCAGACCCTAGCCAAGTCGATGGTCAAGTACAGCTACGGAGACTTGGGATATCCGGGAAATGTGACTCAGATAACCGTGGCGCAACCAGGCGGACAGGATGAGATTACATCCTTCGCGTACGATTCAGCCGGTCATGCGTATCCTGTCTCGATGTCGACCAGCGTTGCGGCTGCCAACGGCGTGGTATCTACAGTCGCAACGGAGGCGGAGTACGACTTGTTCGGCCGCGTGACCAAGTACACAACGCGCTCGGGCTCGTCTTCGTCGACTACGGAGTTCGACTATGACGAGATAGGGCGATTGGTCAAGGCGATGTACCCCAGCGGAGACGGTCCGGCGGCGACGAGAGAATGGCGATGGAACGATGTGGACCGGACCGTTGCGCGGATAGACGAAGAGGGACGCTCTCTGATTGAGCAGTATGACCAGCTCGGGCGGTTCGCCGAGCTGCGCCGGCCGGCTGCGCCGCCGAACCTGGCGGCGGCTGTGATCGCGAGGGTAGGCTACAACTCCCTCGGAGGCATAGCGTACGAGGAAGACGCCGCCGGAAGGCAGACATCGTATGAGTACGATGGGTTCGGGCGCAGGATCAGGACCGTCCACCCGGACGGCAGCTTCGAGACGGCGTTGTTTGAAGTCTGCCAAGGCGATCCATCGGGGGCGGTATCGGTGGGGACGTTCACCGATGCTCTTGGCCAGCGCGCCAAGACGTATCTCGACGCCGCAGGGCGGAAGGTACGCGTCGAGCAGGAGGCGGGAAACGGGCTTTCCGCCTCGACCAGGTTCGAGTACGACCTGCTGGGCCGGATTACCCGAATGGTCGACCCTGCGGGCCAGGAGACGCTCTACAGCTATTCGACCCAGA
>ENA-UOOH01001127-UOOH01001127.1-fermentation-metagenome-genome-assembly--contig:-NODE-1127-length-27096-cov-5.660146_pt1 | contig 27096 bp, 19 predicted proteins | sample MGYA00245778_ERZ724025 | MGnify/ENA primary metagenome ERZ724025 (study PRJEB28704, sample SAMN03018313) | fermentation metagenome | biome: anthropogenic terrestrial biome; feature: soil; material... | reverse complement strand
TTGAAAACGGTACTTCCAAAAATTCCCAGAAATGATTTGGAGCAGAGCACGGACACTACCCACCCCCATCACCAGGTCGAAAACGCCACCGCGCCTCAGCGCCTCTGCGCGAGACCTCCGGATGGGAAGACGCGAGGGATGCGGCGGCGTAAAACCATTCCCGGGCTCTACCGCCCCTGGCCGGACGCGATCCAGCCGGTGGTCCAGGCCGCCTGGAAATTGAAGCCGCCGGTGATGCCGTCGATATCCAGAAACTCCCCGGCAAACAAGAGCCCAGGATGCAGCTTGCTCTCCATCGTGCGGAAGTCGACCTCGCTGAGGCGGACCCCGCCACAGGTCACGAACTCCTCCTTGAACGGGCTTTTCCCGCGGACCTCAAACTCCATACCGGTCATGCCTGAGCAAAGCGTCTCGAGCGTGCGATTGGATAGCCTGCCCCATTGAGTGGCGGTATCGATCGCGCAGCGCTGGAGGAGATACTCCCACAATCGCTTCGGCAGTTCATCCGGATGCGCATTGAGGACCGTCTTGCGTGCTGCCGTCGTCCGGAGGTTCTGCAGACGCGGTAGAAGCCGCTCGCGGGTGATCCCGCCCAGCCAATTCACCCGCATGGAAAAGCGGTAGTCGCGTGCGTGCAGTTCCCGAGCGCCCCAGGCCGAAAGCGCGAGGACGGCGGGTCCGCTGAAGCCCCAGTGCGTGATGAGGAGTGGGCCTTCCGACCGGAGGCGGGTCCCATCGACGGTGAGGAGCGCCTTGGGCAGGGAGATGCCTGCCAGGGCCCCGAGTGCGCGATCAGGGACCTTGAACGTGAACAGGGAGGGGACGAGCGGCTCGATGGTGTGACCGAGTTTTTCCGCGATGGCGTATGCCTTGCCGGAGGGGTTGCCGCCGGGGGCGAGCAGGACCCGATCACAGACCAGCGGCTCACCGGAGGAGGGGAACACCCGCCAGGCTGTGCCATCCGCAGTACGTTCGACCGCGATGGCTGGATCCTGAAGCCGCACCTGCACTCGCAGGTCGCGGGCGGCCTTGAGCAGGCAGTCGGCGATCGATCCGGACTGATCGGTCACCGGAAAGACGCGTCCATCCGGCTCCGCTTTCAAGGGCACTCCACGCGATTCGAACCACTCGATGGTGTCGCGCGGTTGCCATCGGTGAAACGGGCCGATCAGCTCTTTACCGCCGCGGGGGTAGTACCCGGCCAGGAGCTTGGGATCGAAACATGCATGGGTGACGTTGCAGCGGCCGCCGCCGGAGGCGAGGACCTTGGCCAGCGGCTGCCGGCCGTGCTCCAGAATCATCACTTCAAGGGAGCGGTCTCGTTCCGCCGCCGCTATGGACGCAAAAAAACCGGCGGCCCCTCCGCCGATGACCACGATTCGCTTCTTACCCATACCTCGTTACTTCTTTCGGTTCCGTCCGGCCGCAATCCCGCGTGTCAAGGCATGCCCCGGCGGAGTCGATCATGCAACCGATCCACCATGCGCTGGAGCTCGCTTTGCGCCACATCGCCGAGCGGACACAAGGCCGAGTGGCATTCGGCGGGCGGACGCCAGTTTTCAGACGGGACCGCCACGAGGAACTCGTCTCCACCCCAGCGGCAATGTGGTGCGTTGGCCGGCAGATGAGCGGCCAGGATCCGCGCGAACTGGCGCAGCTTTCGATCGCCAGCGACATAGCCTTGCATCCGGTTGGTATCGGTCATTCCGAGGACGTCCACGAAACCAAGATACCAATCCTGATTGGGGTTCCAATACATGGCCCGTCTCAACCAGCCTTCGAAACTGGGGCGGTTGGGGAGGCTTGTCAACGAGTCGAAATCGACGGCACGCCGGTGGTGCAGGTAGCGCTTGATTCCACGTTCCAGCCGGCGCTCTTCGCTCGGACCCGGCAGCGACGACATCGGGCCTTCATAGCCGAGGTGTAGGGCCCATGTCTGTTTGGAGGCAGGGTCGAGCGTCCAGACAGGCAGCATATCCGGGAGTCGGAACAGGGCCGGTTGTTCATGCCATTCTTCGGTGCAAGCCCACACCACTCCGCTTGGATAGCGGTAGAAGGCCTCTTCCTTCAGCTGCTCCGGAGCGATCGTGACCGGCTCGAGTCCCATCCCGCGAAGGAGCACACTCCAATCTGAATCGGGGGGGGGGTCCCCAGCCCAAAGGAATTGGCGGCAGGGGGTTGGCCCGCCGGGATTGTCGGACAACTCTTTGGGTGAGAATCGGTTCATAGTAGGATCCAAGGCCCGGCTCAGGGGTTGCCCGAAACCGGGGGGCTGAACGACCGTGCGCGCGCGGCCTGTGGGGAGTCTGGGTAGTGCTCGACCAGACGTTGGCGGGCGACACGTGCGCGCTCCTGGGCGCGGGGATCGTCGAGCATTTCGTCGCAGGCTGCGGCGTAATCCTCCCATAGACTCGCGGCGCGCGGACTGCTGGGGAAGCGGCGCAGCGATTGTTCCAGGTGGTAGAGTGCGCCCTTGAAATAGGCATCCACGATTCGGACATCGTGGGGCCGAAGCACTGTTCCTGTGCGATCGATGGTGAGGTTGCGGAGGTTTCGAGCCAGGTACAGCCATTCCTGTGCGAGCGTGAGGTGCTCTCGCCAGCTGTCCGGCGCGGGCGGCTCCTCTCGCACCCATTCCCAGAAAGGCACTCGTTCCAAGACCGGCTTCCCCGGCTCCTCGGAAGGTGGCGTAGACGGCTGATGCTGAAAGTAACGGATGACGGCGTTGAGATAGGCGCGTGCTTCGGCGTCGAGGAAGGCATCATCGGCCAGCTGTCGGGCACCAATGGGATTGGTGAAGAAGACGGATTCGCCCAGGACCGCCGGTATCTTTCCGTAGCTGTGGCGCAGTACCGCGAAGCCGATGTCGTAGATCACACGATCACTGAGGATTCCACCCGCGCTTCGGCCCAGGAGCGATTCCAGTTCGGCCAACAGCAGCCGGGACATCCGTACACCTTCGGGGTTGGCCGTGGCATCGCCGTGGAAGAAGACCTGCGGGGTGTCGATCTCGGGATCGAAACAGCCGTTGTGGTGGATCGACAGAAAGAGTTCAGCTCCTTGGTCCATGGCGATCTCAACCCGCTCGTACAGGCCGATCTCCTCATCCACGGATCGCGTCAGCACAGGTCGTGCCCCGGCCGCCTCCAGGTAGTTATGCAAGAGGTGGGCCACCTTCAGGTTGGTCTCTTCCTCGTGGATACCGGTGCCTACGGCCAAACGCGTCGGATCGGACGCTCGTGTACCGCCATGCCCGGGATCGATGCAGATCACGCGGTCGGCAAGCAGATCCTCGGTGATGACCGTGAACGGGAAGACCGGATGGAGGTTGTGGTGCTTGTAAGCGTTCTGAAACTCGATCTCGACCTGATGCCCGCCCGGGGCGAGCGCGGATGGAGCGCGGAAACGCACCGATTTGTCCGCCGGATCGTAAGCAAACTCGAGCGGCTTACCGTCGAGCCGCACCGCGATCGAGTCAGCGAGGATGTAGTTGCGCTCATGCCCCCAGCCCCTGCGATCCTGCAAACCGTCATTGAGCATGAATCGGAATTCGGGCCTTGGCCCCGTCACTTGGCTCCGCGGTTCCTGAAGCTGGGCGTATGGGAGCCCCTTGGCGGCCCAGCGCGCGAGACCCAGGAAAATTCCGTGCGCCTCCCGCCGATTGTATTCCGGATCGGCCAGGCGGCGCTCTTCGGCGGGATTGCTGAAGAAGGAGGATTCGGCGAGCAGGCCGGGCACCTTTAGGTCACGCAGAACACCGAACCCGGAATTGTACATCTGGCGATCGTCCATCAGTGGGTTGGCGATCAGGAATGTGGTGCGCATGGCCTCGCCGACGGAGAAGATGAGCTCATGCGATGCGTCGAGCGCAGCCAGGCTGGCCGCCGGCGGGCCGTGGTACCAGATGGTCGTGTAGTTGGGCTCCGGATTCCCTGCCGCGTTGTGATGCAGGGAGATAAAGAGGTCGGCGTGTACACGGTTGCCGAGGGCCGCGCGCTCGGCAAGGGTGTAGTCCCAATCACGGGTGCGGACCAGCGTGGTCTCGGCTCCGGCCTGGTCCAGGAACTCCTTCAAGAACATGGCCACCCGCAGGTTGACCTCCGCCTCTCGAACCCCGGTTGGGCCCTGTTTGAAGCCCGGGATGAAGCCGTCTCCGCCGTGGCCTGGGTCGAGGACGATGCGTACTCCCTCCAAAAAGCGTGCATAGGGCGGAATGGAGAAGTCCACGGGCGGTAACTGATCCCAGGGCGCCCGCGCGCTCCTCTCCGCATCCTGCGGTACGATCTCTCCCTCCGCCCCTCGGGCGGGACGTGGGGCAAGGAGGGTGGTCATCATCAGTAGCAGCGTCAGCGGAGGGAGTCGCCAACCCAGTGGATTGGTTCGGAGGCGGGGTCCGGAATGGCTCATGTTCGTATTGTGTATGTTGATAGCCCAGCCGGGCGGGGGTGGGTCATTGGTTGAGGGGATCGACCTCGCCCTTCGCGAATGGGATGGAGTTTTCAAGGAGGTAATATCCGCGCGGCGGGATTTGGCCCAGCGAACCGATATTGGCGCCTTGATCGTCTGAGAAGTTGACGACAACCGCGTAACCATTGGAGTACGTCGTCTTCTGCACCATCCGATCGCTGCTCAGGTACTCATGCTTTTCGAGTTTGAGATGGAGGCTTCTTGCCAACCAGGGCGCAAGGATCTGGAGCTGACGCTGTTTGCGTTCGCCGTAAGTGACCGCTTCCAGGCCGGGTACCCACTCCCCGTAAGTCTCGATCATGTCCTCCCAATGCCGTGGACTCGGTCCCGTGGGGTCTTCCGAGTTCAGCTCCGCCGGTGCCCACCAGCATGCGGGCGCCGCGTACAGGAGCAGGAACAGATCGTGGCGGGCCCACTGAATCGGGAAGCGGGCGGGATCTTCATATGGATCGGCCACGGCGACGGTGGCGTCGTGAAAGACACTTTGCCAGAGCGGGATCCGGACCGCCGGGTTCCAGGCCAGGTTCCAGTAGTTCCGAACCTCCGCGGCACTGATCTCATTCCCGCCTGTCGGATCCGAGAGGTCATGTCGGCGGCAGAATTCGGTCCAAACCGGGCCCACGGTCAACCCGCCGATGGCCAGGTTTTGGTACGGCTCACCCCACCAGGGGCCGCCGTCACTCGCGATCGGAAAGCCGGCTTCATCGGACACCATTTCGAGGATGGCACGCCGCGCCTGGAGATCCTCCCCACGCGTGGACGGATGCAGCGGATTCCAGTCCTCCGTCAGGTCGCGGGTGAGACTGGGAATGGCGAGTCCGCGGACCTGTGGATTGCGGGTGATCTCCGAGATCATGGCCAATAGGGTATCGCGAGCGGCGACAGAACTGTACACGGCCGGATCGGTCATGGGTACGCCGTCGGAATCGACCCGGAGCAGTTCCAATGGGTTTTCGATCTCCTCGTCACCCGTAAAGGTTCTGCATGCCGTTGCGGGGGAGAAGAGTCCGTCCCAACGTGGCCAGGAGAGCATGGAAGGGACCTGTGTCTGCGTCGGCTGCCACGGTTTCGAGCGGAACCATGCAAAATCGATGGTCAGCAAATCGTAATCCTCCGGGTTCCAGGCGGAGGCACTCTCCTGTGCTTCATCCCAAATGGCGACCAACGGATCGAACCCCTGAATTCCAACGGCGTCGGAAGCTTTGGTATCCCAGGACTTCCATTGGCCTGCCGCAATCAGATCCTGGCGATAACGGTTGGCCATGGCCATGAAACCGCCGGTTTCGAAGAAGTGCAGACGAACGGCGATCGGCTGATGGAACCGCGCTTTAGCTGCTGCATGTAAGGGGGTCGGCAGGTACACATTCGCCGATTCTGTGCCGCCGGGGAGTTGGACCGAACGTTCCAGCCAAGTGACCCCGCCTTCCGCGGGGGTCAGGTACTCGATCATGCATGCGCTGCCGTGCGGGTCACCGGCGATACCGAAGAAGGGCAGGTTCCATCCATGCTCGGTAATCCGTTGGGTCTTCGGCAAGCCGGCCTGAAAATAGGGCTCGAGCTCCGTGGCACCGAGGGGCAGCAGAAGGCCGCTGCCCAGGGGGATAATCGCCTCCTGCAGAATGGGGGAAACGGGGCCTAGCTCCAACGGTACCATCGGGAAGAGCAGCTGCGGAGCAGGGGTGTCTACTGCCTCGGGATTCCCGCCGGGCACCGCCCGAAGCTCGATGGATGATCCCGCCTCGGCCAGCTGATAGGAGAGGGTGAGCGGGATGTGCCAATCCACATCGAGCTCCAGTGTACGTTCGTCCGGTTGACGTGCCGCCCTCACCGCCCCCGGTGTCATGTCCGGTCGATTCGCCTCGGCGGGGGCCGGTGCCATCCAGGTCCGGCCCGTGTTGAGGAACATGGCCGTCATCTGCAGGCTGTTGGTGTTGATCGCCACCCGAAACGAGTCGTTGCGCAGATAGACCGTGTCCTCCAGCGGTGGATCCGCCGCGCCGGGACCGACCACGGGTGGAATGCTGGCGGTCGGCGCGGCGCACCCCGCCAAGAAAATGGTCGCACCGGTGAATAAGGCGCCGGCGGCGCGTAAGGACCAGTTGAGTAGGCGGCCGATGTCGCGGCTACCGGGTGTAGGTTGGAGCTCGATTGCGTTCATCATGAGGAGACCAGGGGTGAATCTGAAAAATGGGGTGATGTCACACGCTTTCGGCCATTTTACCTCCTGAGCGAGGAAAGGGAAAGGGCGGGAAGCTGGGGAAGCGTCATTATTGGGAAGCGGGCGGTCAGATAGGCGACCAGACCGTCTCGGGGATCGGTAGAGGTCGTCCGAAAAGGTAGCCGCATTCTCAATGACCTCACGATCCGGACCCGGAAATCCTCCCGCAGAGGGCGCAGTGACGTTTTCGACCAACTAATCGGGGTGGGTAGGTTCCATGCTCTGCAGCCTACTTTTTCGGGGTATTATTCAGTGATACCGTTTCTGTAGACCAAGGCAGTTGTTGAATACGGCTCCGATGTAACCCCTCCCAATAAACCTCTGCGCCCTCTGCGATCTCTGCGGGATCCCTCCCCATCCGGATCCGGAAAGACTCCCGCAGAAGGCGCGGTGACGTTTTCGAGCAACCTATCGGGGTGGGGAGGTTCCATGCTCTGCAACCTACTTTTTTGGGGATTTTTCAGTGATACCGATTCAGTAGACCAAGGCAGTTGTTGAAAACGGCTCCGATGCAAGTCCCTTTTCCCCCCTCCCAATACACCTCCGCCCTCTGCGCCCTCTGCGATCTCTGCGGGACCCCTCCCCATCCGGATCCGGAAATCCTTCCGCAGAGGGCGCAGTGACGTTTTCGGACGGACACGCGCCAGAGGTCATCCGAAAAGGCATTCTCCTTAAGGCGTCACCACCAGACAAGGGCTACTGATCAGTCAGATCATTGGATAAATCGGGGTCGGGGTCGGAATCGGGATCGGAATCGATTCCTTTGCTGGTTGGCGCATTGTCCTCATGGACCGCTCAAACTTCGCTGCCGAGTTGTGTCAGTACCGCAACAATACGGATTTGCTAGCCGGTTTCTCGTGTCCGAATCCCATCCCGCGTATTTTCGATACCGAGACCGATAGCGACCCCGACCCCGATCGTGCTTCGCCATGGACCTTTTCAGACAGCGTCCAGCCAATGGCCCTCGCCTTCCTCGATAACCTCCTACTCCTACTCGTACTCGTCCCCATCCCCGCTCTCCTGTTCGCGAACTTTGCCCCCCCTCAAGGTCCGGCGCACCGTGCAAGCCTATGTCGCGAAGGTTAGGGCTATCGGGTAGCCATCCAACTTCCCGTGATCGAGTTCCATTCGCATCCTCGTGAACGGGAACGTGTACTGCTTCGCTGTGTACGTGTACGTTTCGGGGGCAACCATCCATGCTGAAGCACCCTTTCCGACTCCGATAGCGATTTCGATTTCGATTTCGATTTCGATTTCCTAGTTTTCCCTTTGACCCCGATTGCACGCCTTCTTCATCCGCGGTTCTCTTCTTCCATGATTTGGGTGTAGTGTCCTTTCAGCGGCTCGGCGGCGGGGAGATGAATCCTTCGGGTTGGGCGTGTTGAACACGGATTGCGGGAATGAAATTCCATGAATGAACACGAAGGTTCTTTCCTGAGCACCACAGCGAACGATTCGGGGTGGTTCACACCCTGGATGACCTGGTTTCTGATCTTCGGCAACGTCTTGGTTTTTCTCGGGCAGGTGTTGGCTGGTGTCGGCGGTGGGAAGCAGAATCTCATCAACTTGGGCGTTTTTTGGGCACCGGGCTTCGAAGCCGGTCAACACTGGCGACTGCTTACCTCCGCGTTTTTACATGCCAGCCCCCTTCACCTGGGCTTTAATTGCTACATCCTTTATTGGCTGGGCCATTATCTCGAGTTCTACTTCGGGCGCGCCCGGCTCCTGTTCTGTTACCTCCTGCTCGCCATCGCGGCGAATATTCCTTATGCCCTGCTGCTGACCCGTCAGGGGAGCCATGGCGGGATCAACTGGGTGTTGGAACAGAGTTTGGGCGCATCCGGAGCGCTCTTCGGTCTGGCCGGTTTCCTTTTGCTACAGGGCTTAGGCAACAACCCCGCCATGTCCCTGGCGTTTCATCGAATGGTCCGCCAGGGGATCCTTCCGGTGATCGTCATCAATCTGTTCCTGGGTTGGACGGTCCCTCAGATCAACAACACCGTGCATATCAGCGGACTGGCCGCGGGACTGATCCTGGGTGTGTTCCCGCGATTCCTGCCCGGATTCCGGGCATGGTTCGCCCAGGCATCGAGCGCGACCTGGCTTTGTGGCGGGCTTTCCGCCGTGCTCCTTTCATGGACCGCCATCGGTTTCATCGGAGAAATCCCCCAATCCAAGCGCTATGAAGAGGCGGTTCAAAACATCTACCTGGGTTTCAACAAGCTGAGCAGCCTCGACTATGACGCCGCCGAGCCGTATCTGACGCACGCCATGGAGGTCCTGCCGGATTTCCAACACGGCTGGTTTCAGCTCGGTTGGTGCCGTTTGCTTCCAATCCTGGATTCCGATGAATCGTCCCGACTCGACGCCGACTCGGCAGCCGACGCGTTTGGAATATACCTGTCGCATCCCTTGGACCCCTCCGATCCCCTGCAACCTCAACATCTCCTCCTTGCCGAAGCAGTGGTGCAATGGAATGCCGGGGACCTCGCAGGAATGAAACAGAAGATGGAGCGTCTGGAGTCGATGAATTGGTTGGGAGCGACCAGTCTTATGGTCGCGATGCTCGACGATTCCGGCGCGTCTGCAGAGGCCCTGATCATCCTGGAGAAACACTTGAGCGAGATGGACCAGGCCGACACCGAAAAGCCGATTCAGGAGCGCGCGCTCTATCTCAACGCACTCTCCTGGTTTTTGCTCAACTCCAAAGACTCCGACCTGCACGATGTCCCCCGTGCTCTGGACCTGGCACTGCAGGCAGTGGAGCTCTCCAGCCGCCCGGAGTTTTTGCACACGCTTGCCCTGGCACACTTTCGCAATGGTGATATCGAACGTGCGATCCAGGTCACCCGTACAGCCATCAAACTGAACCCCGAAGACCGCGATCGCTACGAACGCCAACTCGCAATCTTCCTGAAGGCCCAAGCGGAAAGGGCGGCGACCCTCGATCCAGTCGGCAGCGGGTAGAGGGCGTTCGATAACCCAACCTGTCTTTTCCATCCGGAACCGGGGAGCCTCCCGCAGAGGACGCAGAGGACGCGGTGGCGTGTTCGACCTGACCATGAGGGTGGGTAGGGTCGACGCCCTGATCCCTACCTTTTGGGTTTTTTTAGATAAACCGTTTCCAGCCGTACAAACCGGTTTCGGAAACAGCTCGGACGTTTCCCCATTCTCTCCTGCGCCTCTGCGCCTCTGCGCGAGACCTCTCCTTCCGGACCTTCGTGTCTCCGCGTCTTTCCTGTTTACCTTTCCCCTTCCCTCTCCCCTTCCTCTCCTCCCCATCCGGGGAGCCTCCCGCAGAGGACGCGGTGGCGTGTTCGACCTGACCATGAGGGTGGGTAGGCTCGACGCCCTGATCCCTACCTTTTGGGATTTTTTTAGATGAACCGTTTCCAGCCGTACAAACCGGTTTCGGAAACAGCTCGGACGTTTCCCCATTCTCTCCTGCGCCTCTGCGCCTCTGCGCGAGACCTCTCCTTCCGGACCTTCGTGTCTTCGCGTCTTTCCTGTTTCCCTCTCCCCTTCCTCTCCTCTCCATCCGGCGCAGGAGACCTTTCGTGGTTGATAAAGAATGGATGATTACCCGAGACTGGGAATGGGCGGTTGCGCTGGGTTCTGCTTTGGGTTACACGCTAGGCGGGGGTGGTGTTCATGTCGGTATTCGCTCAAGTACTGAAAGAAATTGCACATCGGAAGATCAATTTTCTGCTCGCGCTGATCGCGGTCACGTGTGCCGTGCTCTTTTTTGTTTCGTTCTACACCACCGCCCAGGCCAGCGGTCGGGAGACGGCGCGCCTGATGCGAAATCTCGGATTCAATATCCGGATCGTGCCGAGGGAGACCGACCTTGAGCGATTCTGGATGCGCGGCTATTCCACCGAGACCATGCCGGAGGAGTATGTCTATCGGTTTGCGGGACAGGAAGGGCTCTCGTTCGCGCGCCTGACCGCGATCCTTCAGCAGCCTGTCGAGGTGCGTGGCATCCAGGCGCTCCTGACCGGTTTGTCGGCCGAGGTCAAACCGGCCGGGACCCCACCGGCAATCATGACTTTTCAGATCGAACCGGGAACGGTCTACGCCGGATCCGAGCTGGTGGCGGTCCTTGGTTTGGAGGAGGGGGATGAGCTGGCGGTCGGTGACCTTCCGTTCCGCGTGGAACGTTGCCTTTCAGAGAGCGGCAGTGTGGATGACATCCGGCTCTACTGCGCCCTGGCTGATGCCCAGAGCATCCTTGGTCTGCCGGGGAGAATCAACGAGATCAAGGCCATGGATTGCGCCTGCCTGATCCCCGGCGGCGATTCCAAAGCGCAGCTCGAGAGCGAATTGGAGCGTATGCTGCCCGAAGGCCGATTGGTCCGAATCCAGAATCTGGCGACCGCCCGAGAGGAACAACGCAAGGTGATCGAGGGCTATGTCGCTCTCCTGATCCCTTTTGTGGTAGGCCTCTGCGGCGTCTGGATCGGCGCGTTGGCCATGCTCAACGTGCGGGAGCGCAGGACGGAAATCGGCATCCTCCGTGCCCTTGGATATGGAGGTGGCAGGATCAGCGCACTCATCCTGCTCAAGGCGATCTGCATCGGCCTGATCGGTGCGGTGATCGGGTACGCGATCGGGACTTGGCTCGCGCTGACGCAGGGTCCGCACCTATTCAAACTGACGGCCTCGGGCATTGTCCCCATTGCCTGGCTCTTTTGGTGGACGCTCCTGCTCGCCCCCCTCTTTACGGCCATATCCAGCCTGATCCCGATGGTCCTGGCTGTCACGGAAGATCCTGCGGAGACCCTGCGCGAAAATTAACGATTTTCTGGCCGGCCGGACCAGGCCGAAGCCCCTTTGGGAGGGTGGTGGACGAGATGATCGAATTGAGCGGTGTGAGTAAAGAATATCGCAATGGAAGACGCATTGTACGCGCCTTGGACGGGATCGATCTGGAGATCCCGGAGGGCCACTTTGCGGCGATCAAGGGTCCGAGCGGCTGTGGAAAGTCGACTCTCCTGATGATCGTGGGTGCGATGCTGCAACCGACCGCTGGAAAGGTCCTGGTCTGTGGTCGGAAGCTGGCGACCTTAAGCGGACCTGAAAGGGCCCTCCTACGCGCGGATCAAATCGGGTTTGTGTTTCAGATGTTTCATTTGGTGCCCTACCTGACGGTCTTCGAAAACGTCATTCTGGCCGGAGGCGGTCGAGGGCGTCGACCTGAACGGGGTGCCGTCGACGGGATTCTGGCGAGATTCGGGCTCTCCGATCGCAGCACGCATCTGCCGGGGGAGTTGAGCGCTGGTGAGCGCCAGCGGGTGGCTCTGGCACGTGCGCTTGTCCTGCACCCTCCGGTCGTCCTCGCCGACGAGCCGACCGGTAACCTGGACCCCGGCAACGCCGCGGAGGTGGTCCGGATCCTGGCCGATTATCGAGACGATGGGGGGACCGTGATGATGGTCACCCACAGTCCCGTAGCCGATGAGGTCGCCGATAAGGTGGTTCACCTCGGTGGCTCAGCCCTCGTTTCCGGTTGATTCCCATCTCCCTTCCACCACAAACGACAGCAAAACGATCCGCGGATGGGGAATGAGAATAGGAAAATCGAAATCGGGATCAATTCCTGTTCCGCATCCCAAGCCAGCTCGAAAACGCCACCGCGCCACCGCGCCTCTGCGCGAGGCTCTCCGGATGGGAAAGCGGCTGCCTTTTCGGACGACCTCTAGCTCGGCCCAGAAACGTACACGTACACAGCGAAGCGGTACACGTACACGTTCACGATGATGCGGCGAGTACGAGTACGAGGGGTTGCCGATCAGTCCGATCCTTGTCGAAATCGAAATCGAAATCGGGGTCGGGATCGGGGTCGAGGTCGGGGTCGGGGTCGGGGTCGAGGTCGAGGAAATCGAGGAAATCGAGGAAATCGAAATCGGGATCGATTCCTGTTCTGGTTGGCACCCGGCCCTCTGAGCACCGCTCAAACCTCGCCGCCGAGTTTTTCAGCATCGCAACAATACGGTTGCGCTCCCCGGTTTCGCGTCGCCGAATCCCATCCCGCGTCCTTTCGACCCCGACCTTGCCATCCCGACTTCCCAAAAGCGCATATTGTGAATTGACCGTGGGCGGGGATGGATCGAATGTGGCTGCCCGGTGGATATCGGCCACGCCAACGATCCTGCTGATACGGGTCATGACCCCAACCTCCAGCGCGGCCCTGAAGAAGTGTCAGGTGCTGGATACACGGTCCCTTGACCTCCCTACGGCCGGCAACCAATCACGACACTTCTCTTCACAAGGCGGACCCGCGACGACTTTCAGTGAAAGCTTCGCAGGCACCACGCCCACTGCACGGACCCATGGAACTTCGCAACGTCGCCATCATCGCCCACGTCGACCACGGCAAGACCACCCTGGTTGATCAACTACTGCACCAGTCCGGGATGTTTCGCGAGGGCGAACTCGACAAGCTTGCCGGCGGCCAGCACGGACTCGTTCTTGACTCCAACGATCTGGAGCGGGAGCGAGGGATTACGATTCTCAGTAAGAACTGCGCGATCTACTACACGTCGGCGGTCGATAACTGCAAATACCGCATCAACATCATCGACACCCCTGGCCATGCCGACTTCGGCGGCGAGGTCGAGCGGGTATTGGGAATGGCCGACGGCGTTCTCCTGCTGGTCGACGCCTTTGAGGGTCCGATGCCGCAGACCCGCTTCGTGTTGCAGAAGGCGCTGGGGCATGGCCTGCGTCCGATCGTGGTGGTCAACAAGGCCGATCGCCCGGACGCCCGCCCGCACTTTGTGGTCGATGAGGTCTTCGACCTGTTGGTCCAGCTCAATGCGAGCGACGAAGCGCTCGATTTCCCGGTGATTTACGCCTCCGCCCGCGAGGGTTGGGCCGTGGAGGACCTGCATGATGAGCGGAAGGACCTCCGCCCCGTGCTCGAGTGCGTCCTGCGGCATGTCCCGGCACCGTATGTTCAGCCGAACGACCCGCTCCAGCTTCAGATTACGACCTTGGACTATTCCGAATTTGTTGGGCGCATCGGGATCGGACGAGTCCAGGCGGGCTCCATTCGCCCGGGCATGCAGGTGACCGTGCTCTCGCACAAGCGTCCCACCACGAATCAGAAGATCCTCCAGGTGTTGGCGTTCGAAGGACTCAAGCGGGGTTCGGTGGAAGAGGTGGTCGCCGGCGATCTTTGCGCCGTCGTAGGCCTGGATCCGATCGATATCGGCGACACGATCTGCCACCCGGATGCGCCCAGGGCGCTGCCGCCGGTCTCCGTCGATGAGCCGACCGTCCACATCACGGTGCGCATCAACGACGGCCCCTTGGCCGGCCGCGACGGCCGTTTCCTGACCTCGCGTCAAATCGACGAGCGTCTCGAGCGGGAGCTGCATTCAAACGTGGCACTGCGGGTCGCACCCGGAGAGGCACGTGAGGAGTTTGTCGTCTCCGGCCGCGGCGTGATGCACCTCGGCATTCTGTTGGAGAACATGCGCCGGGAGGGATACGAGCTGACCGCCGGGAAACCGCTGCCGGTGCTGAAAGAGGTCGACGGCAAGAAGCACGAGCCGGTCGAACGCCTTTCCGTGGAGTGCCCCACCGATTGTCAGCGCATGGTGATGAAACTGGTCGGCGAGCGGCGGGGTGATCTGGCCCGCATGGAGACCCGATCCGGACAAGAGGACTACGTCCACCTCGAGTTTCTGATTCCCGCGCGCGGACTGATCGGGCTGCGGGGCCGCATGCTGAGTGCGACCCAGGGACGCGCCATCATGCACCACAACTTCTATGAATACCAGCCGCTGAAGGGCGACATCCCGCACCGTCTCACCGGTGTGCTCGTGGCCTCCGACACGGGCCAGGTCACGGCCTACGCGCTGGATGCCCTGTACGATCGCGGCACCTTCTTTGTACGCCCCGGCGATCCTGTCTATGAAGGGCAGGTGGTGGGCGAGAACTGCAAAGAGGGCGATCTCGTCGTCAATGTCGTCAAGGGTAAGCAATTGACCAACGTCCGCGCATCGAACAAGGACGACGCCGCCCGGGTCCGCCCGCCACGGGAGCTCTCCCTCGAAGAGTCGCTCGAATACATTCAGGAGGATGAGCTGGTGGAGATCACCCCCGAAAACCTGCGTATGCGAAAGCGGTTTCTGACCGAGACCGAACGCCGCCGCCTCTCCCGGCGTAAGTGATCATTCCGCCGGTGGGATTTGCGTTCATGCACTTTGTGGTTTAAAGATCTGGTAATTTTTCTTGTGGCCGCCTTGTCAAGTGCCTTCTGGACAATTGAACCTAAGGCGCTTTGCTCATGAGCTTCCACCAAACAATGGAACCAGGATTGGACATGCTTGCCCGCGTTGGAGGAGCGAACGCGACGGGCAAGCGTTCTAACATAAAAACGATTGTCGTCCGGCGCGACATATACCAGCCATCGCGGCCGCCCTTGTGTCATCTCACGCGTCACAAAGTGGTGTACCCGTCAGGGATGTGGTCGACCCTCCGGGCGAATGAATAGAAACTAGAAAAGAACGTGCAGGAAGGGTTTGTAGCGCACACTCGCATCTCAATCCCGCCGGTGGACTCCGCGGTTGTCGGGCCGGACATGACATCATGTCGAGCGCCCCATTCAATCGCAACCCCCATCGGGGTTGGCGCCGGAAAGGTCCCCCCGATCGGCCCCAGGCCTGACATAAATATGTCCCTGCAGGCGCCCGTGGCCTATTCCCCGGCTTCAGGTCCCTCCCTCCGCACATTCTTGTTCGCTCCTCTTCCTGATACGGAAGAAAGGACTCTCCGCAGTTAGCCATGTCGAAAAAGATGTTGATTAGCGCCACCGTAGGTGAATCACGGGTGGCCATCGTTGAGAACGGGGTCTTACAGGACCTTCATGTCGATTCGGCCGAGCGAGGCCGGATCAAGGGCAATATCTACAAAGCCCAGATTGTTAAGGTAGAGCCTGCCATTCAGGCCTGCTTTATTGACTACGGTGCCTCTCGGCATGGATTCCTGACCTTCAGCGACATCGCGCGGGCACGGATTCCACAGTTGAACGGCCCTGCCAAGCGTGCACGCCTCGAGGAGGTCTTGCGTCCTGGAATGCAGCTGATGGTTCAGTGCATCAAGGAGCCGGCCGGTTCCAAGGGCGCAGCCTTTACCACCTATATATCCCTTCCCGGTCGCTATCTCGTGCTCCTGCCGTTCGCCGAGACGACCGGCGGCGTCTCGCGTAAGATCGAAGACGAAAGCGAGCGGAAAAAGCTTCGAGCTCTCCTGAGCGGATTGGGCAGGGATAAAGATTATTCGCTGATCATTCGGACGGTCGGGCTCGGCCGCAACAAGATCGATCTCGAACGCGACCTGCATTACCTCGACCGGTTCTGGCTCAACATCCAGCAGTCGTACGAAGAGACTGGGCGCCCAGGGCTCGTGTTCCAGGAACAGAACGTCGTCGTCCGATCGATCCGGGACTACTACACCAACGACATGAAAGAGGTACTGATCGACAACGCCGATGCCTTCGGCGCGGTCGAAGAGTATGTCAAGGCGACTATGCCTCGCTATGTCAAGCGTTTCCGTTTGTACAAAGGCAGTGAAGCATTGTTCAATCAGTTCAATCTCAACCAGCAGATCGAGCAGGCCTACAGGAAGCGTGTTCGCCTGCCCTCCGGCGGCGCCATCGTGATTGAGCAGACAGAGGCGTTGGTCTCGATCGATGTCAACTCCGGTAAGGCCCTCCAGGGGCGGACCATGGAGGAGACCGCCCTGACCACCAACCTCGAGGCTGCTGAGGTCATCGCCCGGCAACTGCGCTTGCGCGACCTGGGCGGCCTGATCGTCATCGACTTCATCGACCTGCGCGAGGCTCGGAATCAGCGCAATGTCGAGACCACCCTGCGTCAGGCGTTGCGCGACGACAAGGCGCGCTATACCCTCGGCAAGATCAGCCGTTTCGGCCTGCTCGAAATGAGTCGCCAGCGCATTCAGGGGACGATTGCCTCCAGTTCACACGACCGCTGCCCCTTCTGTCACGGCAATGGTTTTGTTCGCTCCGCCTCCTCCTCTTCGCTTCAGATCATGAGCCGCCTACGAGAGCTGGCCAATGATTCCCAGACCGGTGCCATCCGGGCTGCCATCCCACGCGCTACCGCGCTCTACCTCCTGAACGATAAGCGTCACGAGCTGGCCGAGTTGGAGCAGACGACCGGGGTTCGTATGGAGATCGTCCCCTCGGACATTTCTCCGGATGAAATCGGCACCTTTTCCTCCATTCCCGGCCCCAAACGCAATGGCGGCCTCGAAAACGGTTCCGGCGCGCACTCCTCCTTTGCTTCCTCCCGCCCCGATGACTGGGCACAGGATGCTCCTGAGCCAGCCGAGGCGGATGAGGACACGATGGAGAACGAGCCTGCACCGGCCCGACGTACACCTCAATCCAGACAGCGCCAAGCCCCTGCTCCGCGCCAGGCACCAGCGGAGCGCTCAGCACCAGCCGAGCGCCGAGCACCAGCGGAGCGTCAGGCTCACACCCAGCGCAAATCGCCGGTTGATCGCCAGGCGGATTCGGAACGTACGAGTGCACCCGCCCCGAGGCAGACTTCTGCGGAACGGCAGGCGCCTCCAGCACGCCAGGCTCCTGCGGAACGGGAGACCCCTGCACGGAGATCCGCCCCGGTTCAGCGTCGGCAAGAGCGTACAGCCACCAGCTCAAGCCCTGCCCAATCCAAGGAGAAGGTCAATCCCTCGACCCAAGTTGGACGTCACGCGGCCAGGCCCGCAGAAGCGGCTGAGTCCAGGAGCGCCGCTCCGGAACCTAAGGAGCAGCCTAAGCCGGCCACGGAACGGACCTCAAGCACCAGCAGGCGACGCAGGCGCACGCGGTCAACCGCCGAGCCTGCACATGAGGAGGTCGCCGCGAAGACCAACTCTCCGGAACCGAAGCCGGAACCTAAATCGGCCGCCGCAGCCTCAAAGCCGGAGGTCGAGGCGCCCGCCCGCACCAAGACCCGCCGACGCAGCAGCGTTCAGCGGTCGAAGAAGCCCGCTTGAGTATCTGTTGAATCGGGCTTGCCAAGCAGGTGCCGGTGCTGGTTGAATTTGGATCCTCCAACGATTCACCCGCTCCAACCAAGCCTCCAGGCCCGTTCAGCCTTCGATCGGGATGGTAGGGGATGACCCGAAATGCTCTGCTTTTTGCCCTCCATTCTCGATGCACGCACCCTCCTCCGATCCGTTCAAACGGCCGGAGGGGGGCGCTTTTTTTCAGGCCTCTGGTTCCTCCTGATGCTTTGGGGCACTTCGGACCGGCTCATGGGGCAAGTCCTGGAGCGCGCAGGCGCCGTGGGCGGGCCCTGGGAACCGGTCGCAGAGGCCGTGTTCGAACCGATTGTTGAAGGCCCCAATCAATTCCGCGTGCGCTTTGCCGCCCCCGAGCTCTCCGCGCAGCAACAGACTTATTATCGGGTGTTGGCTCCATGGCCGACCCAGATCCACTCCCTGCTCGTCCTGCCTCACGACCAGGTGGAACTCTTGATCGAGGTCGCGTTCGATCCCTCAGCGGGTGCCCTCCAGGCCTACGGCGAAATCGAGGTGTTGCCCGAGCTTATCTGCGCCGGCGGCGCGGTCTATTTCGTGGCCCCCCACGTCCTGCACACGGTCGATCCGGAATCGACCTGTACACCCCATTCCACCCTTGAGTATGCCTGGGAGATCCAGCGGGATGATCGACGACTGGCCGGCGGAGAGGGGCCGGTAGCCGGCCTTCTCGAAACGCTCCCCGGCCGCCACACCGTTCGTTTCGAGATCCGCTCCGCCGACACGGGTGCCTGCACCCCACTCCCGCTCGTGCTCACGCGGTCGGTGGACTTGACCGGGATAGAGATTCAGTCGGCCAGTTTGGCGGACAACGAAATCTGGATCGAACTCCAACCGGCGGATGCCCACGGAACGCTCCACGTCTACCTCGACGACCTGCTTGTGGATTCCTTTCCAACTCCCGGCGGTCCGATCCTCACCGGTTTCGGCCAGGTCACCAGGCTGCCCAGAGGCCGTGAATTCCACACCATCCGTGTGGAATGGGAAATCGAGCAGGGGGTCTGCCGTGCCCAATTCGATTACCGTTTCAAGGTCCTTGGAACCTATCGACACACCCAGTACAACATCCCCGATCTCTCGGACCCGACATGCGACGCCGGAACCGTGACTCAAGTCTTCATCACCGACGACGAGTGCAGGTTTGAGCAGGATGACCTGCCGGAACCGTTCCGTGCTCAGACCGCCATGAACGGGCGCGGACGCACCGAAGAGCACGGGGTCATTGCCAACGAATTCTACTGTTTCGAGGACGGAACGGCTCCGCAGGAGGCACTCCCCGAATACACCTTTCGACGGCAACAAGAGGCCGAAGGCGCCTGCGGTCCGGTCGATGTCGATACCGTCGCCGTGCGGGAAGACCATCCCGATCTCCAATGCGGCGACGAAATCTACATCTACGGCGTCGGCGTCAAGCGGGTCACCGACTACTGCCCTGGCTGTTTGATCCAGCAGTGCGACAATTTCACATGGGACCCGCGTTGCACAGGAATCGTCGATCTCGGGAACTTTCCGACATTCAAGCTCTACAGCGATTGACCCCGGTCGCGCCGAAATCTGCGGGGATCGCCTCCAGGCAATGGTTGCCGATCCGTCCGATCCGTCCGATCCGTCCGATCTTGCTTCGCTATCTACCTTTTCGAACGACTTCAGGTGAGAAATGTCCTGCCACAGAGATCACAGAGATCACAGAGGGCGCGGAGGGGTATCGAGAGGGGGGGGATGCTGATAGGTCTGAGCTGCTTTCTGCAACTGCCTTGGTCTGATGAAATCGGTCTATCGAATTTAACTTCGCAAACGTTAGGGGATTAGAGCATTGCCTAAACCCACCTCCATAGGCAGGTCGAAAACGCCACCGCGCCCTCTGCGGGAGGCTTTCCGGATCCGGATGGGAAAGCGGCTACCTTTTCGAACGACCCCTACCTTAGCCCGCCTTAGCCCGTTCGAAAAGGCACGTTCCTTCAGGCATCGCCTCTGGGCTATTCCACATTCTGGCGAGCGACCTCGGTCCAGTAGACCGGGTCTGCGGTCAGGCCATCCGCGGGGACCAGCCCGATCTCGAACATCCCCGGTGTCTGTGCCGGCGGCAGAATCCGCTCCACATGGCACCGCCAAAGAGGGGATTCACCTTCGGTCGCCCCGGGTTGGACGCCCGAGCGCAGAAAGAGTTCCACCGGCATCGGCTCGGGCACACGCGCATGCCATCGATTGCGATCCCTCGCGTCGAGTCCGCACCAACAGAGACGACCGTCCGAGAACGCGATCCAGCGCAGGTGCTGGGGGCTGTTCCAGACAAGCGGACTCCGCAGGAATTGGACGCCGTCAGGATTGCGAATCGGTGTTGGTGGCGGGCAGGGCCGCCGCCGGCTGCGGTCGTAGACGCGCACCCCGAGATGCGAGGGGTGCGCCTGGCCGGGGTGTCGGAGTTGGACCGGCAAATACGCGACGTAGCGACCATCCGGGGATGCGGTAAACCTGCGCCCGGACAGGCTCTGCGGCGGGGATTCCCCCTTTGGATCCAAGAAAACAGCCGCATCGTTGACGGAGCTGAAGGGGCCGGTCAGCCAGAACCCGTGCGCATCCAATGCGGAACGATCGATCCTGAAGATCGCCCTGGGGAACGCAAATGTCTGCACCAGGCTGCCGTCGCCAGCCAGGACGGTCAGTCCGGATTGGATGTCACCCTCCCGGAGTACGCGACAGATTCGCCCCTCCGCCAGTTCGAAGCGCAGCTCTGTAGCGGGGTCTATCGGCCGGGGGACCGCGTCGACACCGGCATCGAAGCCCCACAGGCCGGACCGTGGTATCAGCGCTACCATCGCGATGAGGACCCGCCCAGGGCTGAGCCAAGCCGACCATCTGCGGCCGGGAAGGGGCGACTGGGTTGAATGCATCTCTCTCATGGACGGAGGTTTTGCCTTGATGGAGGCGTGGAGCGTGTCATCAAGAGGTTGCAGCGGCATCGCCGAGGAGAGTACCAGATTCCGTGGGTGCCGCACGCCCCGGATCGGTCCTTTGGAATGTGTATTGCAGCATGAGCTCAGAAATGGCCCCCGCGAGGAAATTAGCGGCCGTTGCACCGGCCAGGATCCCCCAAACCCCAAACCATCGTCCACCGAGCCAGGCCAGGGGGACAAAGATCAGGACGGTGCGGATCGCGTTGAGCAGGGTCGATTGCAGCGGATGATGGATCCCGTTCAGCTCGTTGCAGGCCAGCATATTGATGCCTAGGACGCCATAGCCGAGGGGGATGATCCGCAGGTAGAGGGTCAGCAGATGAAGGACCTCCGGATCCTCGGTGAAGACCCCGGCCAGGCGTGGGGCGGCAAACCAGAAGAGGACGGCCATTACCGCGCCCCAGGCCAATGCGAACTTGTGCGAAAACCTTCGGCCGGCACGAATCCTGTCCCAATGGCCTGCACCGAAGTTCTGTCCTACAAAGGGGAGCGCCACCGAGCTGAGCGAGATGACCGCCAGCATCGCGAACATGTCGATCCGGCTTCCGGCACCGACGGCGGCGACCGCGGCAGCGCCGAATCCGGCTGCGATTCGGGTGAAGAGGCCGGCGGAGATCGGCATCAACAGGTGGGTTGCCATGGCCGGTAGCCCGATCCAGAGAATCCTGCCCCAGGAGTGCGCGATCGGTTTCCATCCCGGCCACGACCAATCGGTCATGCGCAGCTTTCGCTGGAGGAACCAGAGGGATGCGAGCGTGCTGAGGAATCGTGCCAAAACCGTGGCGATCGCGGCACCCAGGATCCCGAGCGAGGGAAAGATCCACCAGCCGTAAATGAGAAAGGGATCGAGCAGACCGTTGATCAGTGCGGCGACGACCATGATCATGCCGGGCGTCCTGGTGTCGCCCGTGGCGCGAATGGCGTTGTTGGCGACCATCGGCAGGGCATTGATCGGATAGGTCGCCATCCAGAGAAACATATAGACATAGGCCTGCCGCAGCGGTTCACCGGTGGCGCCCATGAAGGCAAGCATCGGCTCGAGATAGACCAAGCCCACCCCAGCAATCACCGCTCCGAGGATGAGCATCAGATACAGGCAATCGGTGGTCAGGCGCTGTACCTGCGTTGTGTCACCCTGGCCGATCGCACGCGAGATCACCGCGGAGGTGCCGATTCCCACTCCGAAGGTGATGCCGTACAACAGCATGACCACCGGAAGCGTGTAGCTCATGGCCGCGAGCGATTCCGTTCCGAGGCCGGCGATGAAATAGGTATCGGTCAGATTAAAGGCCACAATGGCCAGGTGCCCGATGAACATCGGACCCGCCATCCGCAGGAGCGTGGGCCCGACCGGTCCCTGGGTCAGTGCAGCTGATGAGGAGATACTATGCATGTCGCTAATATCCACAACTTTGATCAATTATCCACGCCCATTCCTGGTGGAGCCGTGAAGTTCGCCCAATACCATTACTCCGGAAATCCTGAAGAATAAAAATGGGGCTTCGCTCCGCTGTTTTAATATTAAAAGGTCCGACTTTGGGTTATTTGACAAAAATCCTAAACCGCCATAATTGTTAAGCTTACAAAACGAAAATAACGACAAAAATCACCCTTGAAAGTCTTTTTATTCTGCATCCGTTCGGAAGCATTGCAGCGCTCACCAAACGGTGTTTGTGGAACGAAAGACAATCATTCGGAGGACATCAATCATGGCGTTTGAACTACCCGGACTTGGATATGCCTACGATGCGTTGGCCCCGCACATCGATGCGCGCACCATGGAGATTCATCATACGAAGCATCATGGGGGATATGTGGCCAAACTGAATGCGGCCCTGGAGGGGCATTCGGATCTGCAGTCACGATCAATCGAGGAAATCTGCGCTCAGATCACCTCCCTGCCGTCTGCGATCCAGACGGCGGTGCGCAACAACGGCGGCGGCCACTACAACCACTCACTCTTTTGGCAGGTGTTGAGTCCGCAGGGCGGAGGCCAGCCTTCCGGCGCGTTGGCGGAAGCCATCGATCGCGATCTCGGCGGGTTCGATGCCTTTAAGGAAGCCTTTGCCAACGCCGCCGCCAACCGGTTCGGCAGCGGTTGGGCATGGCTCTGCGTCAAGGCCGACGGTAAGCTCTGTGTCTGTTCCACACCCAACCAGGACAACCCGCTGATGTCCGGACTCGTGGATTGCACCGGCCAACCGATCCTCGGCCTGGATGTCTGGGAGCATGCCTACTACCTCAACTACCAGAACCGCCGTCCCGACTACATCTCCGCCTGGTGGAACGTGGTCAACTGGCGGCAGGTCGAAAAGAATTTCGCAACCGCAAGCTGAGTTCGGCCCGGTCCGGCAAGCAGGCCTGATGCCCACGGGCATCAGGCCAGAGGTCGGAGGTCCGCTATGGGTGGACTTTGGCATTCGGCTTGAGAACGTTGTCCCTGCTGATGCCCAGAGTTTGGTCGCCTGAAGTCCAAGGCGGTGCAGAAAGCAGCTGCGATGTATCTGTAATTCTCCCTCCTAATCCTCTGCGCCCTCTGCGCTCTCTGGGGGGGACCTCACCTCGTCAGCACGTCCAACGTCCGCCAGCCCATCGCCACGGCTCAACCCACAGCGGATCTCCGATCTCCCGCGGGCCCTACGGCGCCTGCGCCGCGGCAAGCCCTTTCGCGCCGCGCAAAACCAGTCATTCCGATCCGAAAACCATTGACAAGTTTCACCCCGATTTGGAAGATGTGCCTGCAGCCTGTTCCCCCCCCAACAAAAGGAAGTTGCATGAAGGCCTTTCCATCGGGTTTCTGTTTGATTCTATTGTTAACAGCGGCAATGCCGTCCATGGGTCTTGCGGCACCGCCGAACGATTCGTTCGCCTCCCCCATACTGATCGACGGGATTCCGGCGTCAGAAACTGGGAGCAATCTCGATGCGACCTTGGAGGCCGGTGAGCCCGTGCCCGAGGATTGGGCGGGATATGCCCAGGCCTCGGTCTGGTTTTCATGGACCGCATCCTTTTCAGGACCTCTTCGGATCGATACCCTCGGCAGTGATTTTGATACGATGCTCGCCGTCTGGACCGGGTCCGAGCTCAATTCCCTGAACCTCATCGCGCACAACGATGATTTTGATTCATACCTGAGTAGACTGACGCTCTGGGTCGATGACGGTGTCACCTACCAAATTGCCGTCTATGGCTGGGACACCGGCAGCGGCACTGTCGTGCTGAACCTCGATCAGGATACCAACTCCATCATATCGGGAACCGTGATGGGGCCGGACGGGACCACCGCGTTGCAGGGGATTCAAGTGGACGTCTACCGATGGTCGGGTACCTCAGAGGAATGGGGGAACTGGGACCTTTGGACGAGTGGTCAGACCGGGCCCGAGGGCCATTACATCGTCGCTGGACTGCCCGAGGGTGAATACCGGGTTGGGTTCTGGGACCCGAACAAGCTCTATGCGGAGCAGTTCTTCGAGAACGCCACAGAGATTCGGGACGCGACGGTGATCGAACTGCCCGCCGAGCAAACAGAGGTCACCGGCATCGACGCCACGCTCGCCTTCTCCTCCAGGATTACCGGCACTGTGACCGGTCCCGACGGGACGACACCGCTTATCGACATTGAAGTGACCGCCTATACGATGACCGAATGGGATTGGGACCCAGTGGATTCGACGACGACCGATGCCGATGGCCATTACGAGATCCTCGGATTGCGAGAGGGCAGTTACCGGGTTGTGTTCAGCGACCCGGGTGCGGTCTACATCGGTGAGGTGTACGACAACAATATCCCTGCCCAACCCGAATACGGTACAGATATTGTCGTGCCTGCCGAGACGACACTCACCGGCATCGACGCCTCCCTGGCCATCGGCTCCACAATCACCGGAACCGTGACCGGCCTCGACGGGACCACTCCCCTGGCCGATATCTGGGCTTCGGCATTCCTGCTGACCGATCTGGGACGGGAATGGATGGGCGATGGAATCACCGGCACCGATGGCGCCTATACCATCAGCGGCCTCCCTGCCGGCTCATATGTGGTGGAATTTTGGGATGATTTAGGCCGCTATTGTCCCGAGTACTATGACGACGCAGCCGACCTGGATTCCGCGACCGAGATCGAGGTCCCGACGGGGGGCAACGCCTCAGGGATCGACGCATCGTTGCCGCTCTTCTCGACAATCACCGGCACGGTGACGGGTCCGGACGGTGTGACTCCGCTCGGTGAGATCGTGGTCTGGGCATACACCTGGAGCGATGAGGACTGGGATCCGGCAGGCCGGGTATTGACCGGTCCGGACGGGACCTATGAAATGGGTGGATTGGCCGCAGGGAACTACAGGCTCCAGTTCGTGGATTGGAGCGGGGAGTATGTGAACGAGGTCTATGACAACAGGGTGTCGGAGCCGCTTGAAGCCGGTACCGACATTGTTGTCCCCGTGGAAGGCCTGGTCACCGATATCGACGCCTCCTTGACGATCGCCTCCAAGATCAGCGGCCGAGTGACCGGTTCGGACGGCACGACCGGACTGTCCAATATTTACATTGTCGTCGAGCGGTGGACCGGTCAGGAATGGGAGTGGTTCGATGAAAGCAGCGTCGATTTGGATGGTACCTACCAAATCGGCGGCCTGAGCGGGGGTACCCATTATCGGGTGCAATTCTCCGATGCGAGCGGAGAGATTATTCCCAATGAGATCGAAATGTTGGTCCCCGGTCAGACTGTCTTGACCGGTGTGGATGTCCAAATGTCCACCACATCCACCATTACCGGATGCGTGACCGGTCCGGATGGGACGACACCGTTGAAATCTATTTTTGTCTTTATTGAAAGATGGAACGGTGTGATTTGGGATTACGTAGGACAGGCGATTACCAAGGCGGACGGCAGCTACGAGCTGACCAGACTGCGGCCCGGAGTCTATAAGGTCTTTTTCCGTGACGATTTTTACGGGGAATATGTTACTGAAACCTATGTCAATCCGGCTTCTCCGGAGGGTTCTCCCAGGATTTTCGTCCCCATCGAGACCGTCGTTACAGGCATTGATGCCTCGCTTGCCCTTGCATCCAAGATTTCCGGCACGGTGACGGGTCCCGATGGCACCACGCCGATACAGGACGTGCGCGTGGAGGCCAAGACATGGACCGGTCAAGCGTGGGAACTCGTTGGGACAGGCTTCTCCGGCGAGGACGGCGCATATACCATCGGTGGGCTGCCCGCAGGTACATTCCGCCTGCACTTCTCCGACATGGCCGGCGAGTACGCCTTCGAGGTGTACGATAACGTGTTGGACATGGAAGGCGGCACGGATGTCATAGTCCCCGCCGCCACAATCGTCACGGGCGTCGACGTTTCGTTGGACCATGGAACCAATATCACCGGCACTGTGACCGGTCCCGACGGGACGACTCCATTGGCCTTCGTCTGGGTGGCTGTCCAAAGAAAGAACGGGCAGCAGTGGGAGCAAGTCGGGTTCACAGCGACCTACTTTGACGGAATTTACAATGTCGGTGGATTGCCTCCGGGGACATACCGCGTCGAGTTCAGGGATGGAAACGACCGATTGTATGCGTACCAGGCGTACGCGAATGCGTCGGACCTGGCTTCCGCTACGGATATTGTGGTGACAGAAGCGACCACAATAGCCGGGATTGACGCATCCTTGGGTACTGCATCCAAGATCTCCGGTATGGTGACCGGACCGGATGGCACAACGCCACTCTCCGGGATCAACGCCGAGGTGTTCAAATGGAACGGCACGGGCTGGAACTATTGGGGGATGGATTTCATGTCCTCGAGTAGCGCTTCCGGCCCCGATGGTACTTACACGATCGATGGCCTATCCGCGGGTACCTACCGAGTCGTGTTCGCGGACATCCGTAACCATAGATATGTCCCTGAATTTTACGATGGTGCACCGGACCTCGAATCCAGCGCCGATATCGTGGTCTCAGCGGAAACGACCGTTGGTGGGATTGATGCCTCGCTGGCCAGTCGGGTATGGCCGGAGCCGGCAAGCATCATCGGCATCAGTGAGGTTCCCGGCACTCCGAATGAGTGGGAATTGATCTTTACGGGCACAGCCGGCGCCGAATATCTGCTGCAGGAGGCCGCCTCCACCGCGGCACCATGGACGAGCGTTGGACTCTTCCAATGCGAGCCAGGTGCCAATACGATTCAGCGGCAGTCCTCGAGCCCGGCTCAATTTTGGCGGCTGCTGATCAACCCATAAGCGAGCAAGAGGTCATCCGAAAAGGTAGCAGTATTCTCAACCTGACCTCCCCATCCAGACCCGGAAAGCCTCCCGCAGAGGACGCGGTGGCGTTTTCGACCTGGTTATGGGGGTGGGTGGGGTCCAAGCCCTGATCCAAACCTTT
>ENA-UOOH01001126-UOOH01001126.1-fermentation-metagenome-genome-assembly--contig:-NODE-1126-length-27097-cov-10.488684_pt1 | contig 27097 bp, 24 predicted proteins | sample MGYA00245778_ERZ724025 | MGnify/ENA primary metagenome ERZ724025 (study PRJEB28704, sample SAMN03018313) | fermentation metagenome | biome: anthropogenic terrestrial biome; feature: soil... | reverse complement strand
ATTTATACAAAAAAAAAAAAGACTGCCTCTGGAATTATGAGACAGCCTCTTTTTTTAACTCAATCTTTCGAGTGAGATAAATCCACTACAATAAATAGGGTAAAATATTATCTAAGGTTTTCTGCTCTATATCGATTTGTGGATTGATATGCATCGCAACGTTTTTGAGCACAAGACTCTAAAAGAATAACCATTGCAAAAACTCCTAATAACACGATTGCTGCTTTTTTCATTTCTATATTTTAATTGTTTTATATTTCTAATACTAAATATTTGTACTTAATCTCAACTACAAATTCTATGCAAAAGTACATATATTTTACAAACTAAGCATAGTTTTCTAAATTAAAAACGTATAGAGTTGTGATTTTATTGTGATTATAAATAATACTATATCCTCTATCCCATCCTATTTTTCTTATATCTTATATGAGTTTCGTATAACTTGATTCTAATAAAATAAAACTTGATTCTAATTTACTGAAACTTGATTCTATAAAAATAAGTCTTATTTAATCTTTCTTTAAAGAATAATACTGACAAACCTCTCTTAGTCCGCACTCTAAGCATTTAGGTTTTATTGCCTTGCATACATATCTTCCGTGAAGAATTAACCAATGATGAGCAATAGGGATAAGTTTTATTGGAAAATTTTTAACTAACTGCTTTTCTGTTTCTAATGGCGTCTTTGCATTTTTAGTTAATCCAATGCGTGCAGAAACTCTAAAAACATGGGTATCAACAGGCATGTTGGGTTGATTATATATCACCGAAGTAACTACATTGGCAGTTTTTCTCCCAACTCCATCCAACTCCATCAATTTTTCCACATTATCAGGAACTTGAGAATTAAATTTCTCAACCAACTTTTTTGCCATCAAGACCAAGTGCTTTGCTTTATTGTTTGGATAAGAGACGGATTTAATTATCTGAAAAACTTCTTCAGGTGTAGCTTTTGATAGATGCTTTGCTGTTGGGTATTGCTTAAATAATTCAGGAGTAACCATATTTACTCTAACATCTGTGCATTGTGCAGATAGGATTACTGCAACGAGGAGTTCAAATGGAGTGTTATAATTAAGCTCGCTTTCAGCCGTAGGTCTTACTTTTTGAAAATAATCAATTACTGCCTTGTATCTTTCTTCTTGTGAAATCATCAATTATTTTCTTTATTAAAACTTAAGATTGTTGAAATTGGGAAATGGTCGGAGTTTTCCAAAGTCTCTCTTTCAAAGCTCTTTGCACTGAAAAATTTCTTATCGAAGAAGATATAATCAATTCTATATGCAGGCAAATCTCCATTATATGTTGTTCCAAATCCCTTTCCTTTAGCTACAAAAGCATCATCCAAATGTTTGGTAAACTCTCTGTAGGTATAGGAGAAAGGAGTATCATTAAGGTCTCCCATAAGTATTGTTGGGAGATTATTTTCTTCAAAAATCTTAACCAATTCATCAACCTCATTACTTCTCTTAGTGTTTGCCCATATCAATTTTTGAAGTAAGGGTTTAGCATCATTTTCAATTGTTGTCTTAACTCCATCTTCTTTGAGTTTAGAAAAAACTTGTTTGTCCTTTTCTTCAAGCTTGTAGGATGCCAAATGAAGATTAATTACTCGAATTTTGCGATTATTTTTTACTTGAATATCTGAATAAATATAGGAATTGCTTGTCTCTTTTAAAGGAAAGAGGACTCCAGACTGAATAATTGGATACTTGGAATAAATAACATTACCATAAACACTATTCTTATCATTTACAGGAGAATAAAAGTACTTATAATCTAAGTCATTAACTAATCGATAATGTATTGAGTTTTTCTTCTTTGAAGAAGTAAAGTCTTGAAATGCAATAATTGAAGGATTAAGCCTTACTATATAATTATATATTGAATCGACCCTTTTTTCCTTACTTTCATTCCACTTTGTATTGAAATGAAAGGAGCAAACATTATAGCTCAATAGCTTAATGTCGTCACTATGGATTGATGTTCTGTGATTTTCCCCATTAAACTTATATAAATTAGGAATGTAATTTACCTTAATCAATATACAGATTAAAGGGATGAGAATATACTTCCACTTAACAAATAACCATATTAGAATAAAAACAATATTAATAATAAGGAGATATGGATATAAATACGAAAAAAGAGATAGTTTTGGAAAGACATGAGGTGGCACATAGGCAGATGCGTATGTTACTAATAGTAATAAAGCACACAACAGATTAATAATATATAGAATTCTTCTTATCAATTTTTTGATAGATTTTATAGGTTAATTCATTTCAAGATTAAGTTTGCTGATTGAATCATTAATTAATGAGTCTCTTAACATTGCATTTCTTACATGATCAATTTTAGAATAATTAAAATCATCATCTGTCAATATATCTTCCCCTTTCAATCCTTCCAAATAATCAAACTTCCATACATTACTGTCTTTTATAAGAATCCAATCTATATATGAAATGTTATTGAAGCTATCAGTCGTTTTTACGTATACATTAGCACTATCCCCAACAATTGAGGTTTCAATAATATCAATAGAATTTATCTTAACAACATCATTTCCTATAGATTGGATAATCTCAACATATTTTTTCCCATTTTTTGTGGAAATAACTTTAAGACTATCGAAATCTTTATTATTAAGATGAGTGTAAAAGTCTTGCACAACCTTAACTACCCTATCATTTTCATCCTCCTTTGAACAAGCAATCAAGAAAGTTAATATTGTAATAATCCCTATTAATTTTATGAATGTTTTCCTCATTTGAAATAATGGATATATTTTTATTTTGCAAATTTAATACTTATTTTCTTATATCCATTTAACCAAAGGAAAATCCATTCTATTTGGCATTAATGGATGAGTTGGATAAATTCGTATAGAATAATCGTAAACACCTGCAGAGAATGGCATAACATTCACTTCGAAGCTTATTTTATTATTGAAGTTACTTACTCTACTCATTGGAACTATCTTATGATAATCATTAATCATGTCGTTTTCTTTTTTGGCAATAACAATTTCAGCTCCTAAATGTTCAGGATTAATATCATTGATGTATAAAGAAAGTTTGATGACGAATTTATCTTCCATTTGAAGTTTATTATTTTCTGTGTCAGGAAGAATTAGTTCAGTAATTTCAATCTTATTCCACTGTCTTCTCATCCTATGTTTCCAAGCAGCATAATCTCTTGCATTCTTAGAATTATTTTCAGTCATTATATTATACCTATCAATCATTTTATTGTAAAATTTATTGTAGTAATCATCCAACTGACGTTTCATTGTGAAATGTGGAGCAATTTTTGCAATTGTGTTTTTCATTATTTCTACCCACTCATTGCTTACTCCTTCATCATTCTGATTATAGTATGCAGGAATAATCTTATCCTCAAAGGTTTCATAAATAATTTCTGCATCGTAGGCATTTTGATATTCGTTCAGGTCATAGAGTTGTTCCTCAGCAATAGCCCAGCCAGCTCCTTCTTTATATCCTTCAGCCCACCAACCATCTAAAACAGAAAAATTAACAACACCATTCATAACAGCTTTTTCTCCAGACGTACCCGAAGCCTCAAGAGGACGAGTAGGTGTATTTAACCAAACATCTACTCCTCTTATCAAATACTTTGCTACATACATATCATAGTTTTCAATAAAAATGATTTTACCTATGAATTTTGGCATCTTAGAAACCTCAATTATTCGCTTAATGAAATCTTGCCCTGCCTTATCTGCTGGATGTGCTTTACCTGCAAAGATAAATTGAACTGGTCTTTCTTCATTATTAACTAATTTATCCAATCTTTCCATATTGGTAAACAAAAGATGAGCTCTTTTGTAAGTAGCAAATCGTCTTGCAAAACCAATTGTTAGAGCCTTTGGATTGAATCTATCTTTTATTTGAATAAATAATTTAGGGTCTTCAGCACGCTGAATAAGTTCATTGCTTAATCTTTTCATCATAAAATCAACCAAATCCTTTTTAGTTGATTGATGCAAATCCCAAATTATTTTATTATCAACCCCATAAATTTTCTCCCAATACTTGGGGTTTGAAAGGTCATTCTTGTATTCTTTTGAGAAAACATTATCATAAAACTTACTCCATTTCCTGTCTATCCATGTTGGTTGATGAACTCCATTTGTAACGTGGTCAATATGTAATTCTCTTGGGAAATATCCTTTGTATAGGTTAGCAAACATCTCCCTGCTTATTCTTCCATGAATTTTACTTACACCATTAACTTCTTGAGAGAAGTTAATAGCCAATATACTCATTGAAAACTTTTCAGCCTTATCTAATTTATTTACTCTTCCTAAGCCAATAAAATCTTCCCAAGACAAACCAATACTTTCAGGGTAATGAGATAAATATGCTCTTATTAAATCCTCACTAAACACATCGTGTCCAGCAGGAACAGGCGTATGAGTTGTAAAGAGCGTTGAACTTCTAACTAATTCTTTTGCTTGAGAATATGATATTTTTTGTGTTAGAATCAAATCTCTTAATCTTTCTAATGAATTAAATGCAGAATGTCCTTCATTTGAATGATATATTATTGGTTCAAGTCCTAATTCTTTTAACATTCTAACTCCACCAATACCTAAAAGAATTTCTTGTTTTAATCTATTTTCCCAATTTCCACCATAAAGCTGATGTGTTATTGTCCTATCTTCTGCTTGATTATCTTCAATATCAGTATCCAACAAATACAAAGGCACCCTACCTACATTACATTTCCATATTTTTGCATAAACATCTCTTCCTGGTAAATTAATTGATATCTTCTTCCATTTACCATTAGCATCTTTCACTGGCTGAATTGGAAGATGAGAAAACTTTTGTGGATATAAATTTGAAATCTGTTCTCCATTCTTAGTAATTTTCTGAGAAAAATAACCATAGCGATAAAGAAGACCAATTCCAATCATATTCTTATTACAATCAGAAGCTTCTTTCAGATAATCTCCTGCCAGCATTCCTAATCCACCAGAAAATATCTTTAAAGTATCGTGAATACCAAACTCCATTGAAAAATATGCGACTAAATTTGGACTCTTAAGGTTTCCTTCTTCAATATAATTATCAAATTCAACAATAACTTCATCTAATTTTGTAAGGAAATTTTGGTCATCTAACAGTCTATCTATATCTTCTTTTGTAAGACTTTCCACTAATTGAATTGGGCTTCTGTCGAAAGATTCAAATTTTTCAGAGTCAATCAAATAAAAGATATCTCTTGCCTTTGGATTCCAAGACCACCATAAGTTTTGACTCAGTTTTTCCAATCCTGATAATCTATCAGGAAGATTTTGAGCAACTAATATCTTTTTCCAATTAGGTTGCTCTCCCCAAGAAGTTGAAATATGTATTTTTTGACTAATTGGTTGCTTGTGAATATATTGCTCAATTCTTTTTTCACTTTTTGTTAACGCTAATTCGTACGCTGAATAATAATACTGAATTAGATTTTCCCACAATGTTAGTTTAGAAATCTCAAAAGCTTTATCTCTAAGCTTAACTATATCTTCATCATTTAAATTTATAGTATGTTCAACCCTTGAAACTATTTCTTTTATTGTTTGTGAACTATCACCATCATTCCTGCTAACTACTCCAAGAGCACCATTCACACCTATAACATTATTTTTTATCCAAAGACCAAAACCAGCTAGATTAGTTGTAATTGAAGGAATATGAAAAGCCATAGATTCCATTGGAGTATAACCCCAAGGCTCGTAGTAAGAAGGGAAAATCGATATATCAAATCCAATTAAGAAATCAAAGTAATTAAGATTAACAATCCCATCATTTCCATCCAAATAGGAAGGAATAAACATAATTTTGACATTATCTTCAGTTGAATTGTTTAGTGTATTTTCTTTTATTGCTCTAAGAATCGGGTCGTTATCTGGATCAAAAAGATGATGTGTTAGATATTGATTAGGAGTTGGAGTTTCAAAATCGTTGTTATCTAATTTATTTAAAAGTGATTTATAGACATCTACATTATGAGCTGGGACAGCAATAACTGCAATTATTTGTCGAGATAATTTTCTGTCATTTAGCTCCCCCATTGCATTAATGAAAACATCAATCCCTTTGTTTTTAAACTCATATCTTCCACTATTAATAATCAAGAGAGCATCTTCATCAATTTTCTGGCTAATTAAAGCTTCTGTTATTTTTATCACTCTTTCTCTTGCACTTTTCCGTTTAGACTCAAATTTTTGTTCATTAGGAACAAAAGTAGGCTCAAATCCATTTGGAGTTACAAAATCTACTTCTTTATCAAAAAACTGCTTACATTCCTTATTAGTCAATTCACTAACTGTTGTAAAGCTATCAACGTTTTCTGCAGAAGTTTTTTCCAATGAAAACTTAGCTCTAACATTAAATTCATTAGCAACTTGAAGAGCGTCATAGTGCCTAAGGTCAGAATATAATGGAAGATTATTCCCTGCAATGCTCCTACCAAGTACAGTTGCATGAGTTGTGAAAACTGTTGCAATTTGAGGACAATATTTTTTCAAGTATAAAATTCCTGAACCTGTCATCCATTCATGCCAATGTGAAATTATCTTATCTTGCGATGAAAGATAAAAATCATAGTAACTTTCAATTACTTTTGAAGCTGCATAACCAAACAAAACCGGCTCAACATAATCCCATCCTCCTGTAATGCTGTCAAGTCCATAATCCCTCCAAAACTCCTCAAAAATAAGGTCTTTTTGAGAGAAAAAACTTGTAAAATCAACTAAGATTACCAAGGGTTCGCCTTGTATTTTCCAACGTCCAATCCTAATTCGCAGTCCTTTTGATTCTGTATAGGATTTCCAACTTCTTAAAATATAATTATCTTCTTGAAATTCTGAGATATGTTCCTTGTTTCTTACAATATCAGGACCAATTAACATATAATTATCCTGATGCTTTTCAACTAAAGTTTTTGATTTTGTTGAGATTACAGTATGTATTCCACCTACCTTATTACAAACCTCCCAGCTAGTTTCAAATATAAAATCTGGTTGCATATTATTAAATTTATAAAGTCTTTTTTAATTTATCTGTATTTTGTATTGCGATTGAATATTCTTCTCGAAGTTTAGCAAAAATATCCTTTACGCTCTTAATTTCATGTATCATTGAACTCACTTGTCCAATTTCAAGTTCTCCTTCTTCTAAATTACCCTCAAACATCCCTATCCTTGTCTTACCAGCTCCAATAATTTCCAATAACTCTTCCTTACTTGCCCCTCTATCTTCAGCCTCTTTTATTTTATCATAGAAACCTCCAGCCAAAAGTCTTGTTGGTGAAAGTTTTCTTAATAATAATCTTGTATCACCTTCCTTAGCATTTAAAATTGCCTTTTTGAAATTTAAATGTGCTGAGGATTCTTCGCTCGATGCAAATAAAGTTCCAATCTGAACTCCTTCGGCTCCAAGTATCATAGTAGAAAGGATATGTTCTCCTGTTGCAATCCCTCCAGCTGCAATAATAGGAATATCTACTATTTTTTTAAGTTGATTTATCAAAACTAAAGTAGTTGTTTCTTCTTTCCCATTATGTCCTCCAGCTTCAAACCCCTCACCAACAATGGCATTAACTCCAGCTTCTTGAGCCTTTAATGCAAATTTTTCATTAGCTACAACATGAACTACCTTTATTCCATTATCTTTCAATCGTTGAGTATAGGTTAAAGGATTTCCTGCGGAAGTAAAAACTACAGGGACTTTCTCTTTTATAATTATGTCAATATGTGAAGAAGAACGAGGATTCATCAAAGGAACATTCACTCCAAATACTTTATTTGTTGCTCGCCTACATTTATTAATATGATCAAGCAAGACTTCTTCTGTCATTGAGCCAGCACCAATTAGCCCTAAACCTCCTTCATTGCTAACTGCCGAAGCCAATTCCCATCCACTACACCAAACCATACCTCCGGCAATTATGGGAGTTTGAATATTTAATATCTCACAGAGTCTATTATTCATTTTTTTTGCCACAAAGATAAAAGAAAATTTGCAATATCAAATATTATTAGTAATTTTGGCACTTAAATTTAACATTAAATTAAAATCAAACTTTAAGAGTTATGAAAAGAGCAATTACTTTCTTTATGCTAAGTCTTCTTGCTATTAGTGTTTTTTCACAAGATTGGAGAAGAGGTAAATACAAAACAACACCTCCTGAATATTTAGTTATGTTGAATGCTGACGCAAAAGTTATGATGGGTGTAAATTCCGAGTTAAACCCATGGGCTTATGGATTTACTGCTGGTTATCAATATATGACTGGGAAAAAGAAAGGTTATATTACTTCTTCTCATGGATTAGGAGGTTATATTGGATTGATTAACTTTATTGGTTCCAAAACCGATGTATTGCCTATTGGTGCTCCTCATAATATTACCTTCTATCAATATAACACATTCAATTATGTGCCAATTATGCTCTCATATAACTATTATTTAATTCGCAACAAAAAGATGTATTTCCTTGGTGTTGATTTGGGAACTCAAATGATGATTAAGGAAAGAGATTATAAGGATGAGCTTATTTCTTATTATGATGGAGATAATAAAATTAACATCACACGTTTTCTTCCAAGTGCAAAAGCTTATTTGGGATTTATGTATGAATTAAGTACTGATTTCAGATTAAGAGCTCAGGTTGGTGCTGACTATATTATGGGATATACTTTTGATTCAAGAACTCCATTCAATTATAGAGATGCATTTGGCAATTATCTGATTGGAGAATTGGTCGGAAAGAAAAAAACACAAGGATTAATAAACATTTCTGCATCAGTAGGTATTGTTTATAGCTTATAAATGAATCTATTCTATTCACCATTATTTAACCCCTTACAAATTTTTACTCTTGACAAAGAAGAATCTCTTCATTGTGTTAAGGTTCTTCGCCTAAAGGAAGGTGATTTTATACATATTACTGATGGCAATGGCAACCTTCACAAAGCACAAATAATTGAAGCTTTGCCTCGTTCCTGCAGTGTTAAGGCTGTTGAATCTTTTGAAGAATTTGAGAAAAGGGATTATTATTTGCATATTGCAATTGCTCCAACAAAAAACACTTCCAGAATTGAGTGGTTTTTGGAAAAAGCCACTGAAATTGGGATTGATGAAATTACACCTATAATTTGCGAAAACTCCGAAAGAGCAGTAATTAAGCTCGAAAGACTTGAGAAGATACTTATTTCTGCAATGAAACAATCATTAAAGGCATACCTTCCCATAATCAACCCTCCTATCAATTTTTCAGAACTAATCTCATCTGTCAATCAAGAGAAAAAACTCATAGCAACTTGCAACGAAGATGGTAGAAAACTACTAAAAGACATTTACTCTCCAAAAGAAAATGTATTTGTCGCAATTGGACCCGAAGGAGATTTTTCTAAAAAGGAAATTGAAGAAGCTACGAAATATAATTTTCACAAAATAAGCTTAGGGAAGGAACGTTTAAGAACAGAAACTGCAGGTGTTTACATCAGCTCAACCATTCATTTACTTAATCAATGAAAAAACTAAACTTAATATTACTTTTTCTCACTCTAACCTTTTTTGCATTTGGACAAAAGAGTACGATTGCACTTTTAAAATATAGTGGTGGTGGCGATTGGTATGCAAACCCAACTTCACTCACTAATCTAATCAACTTTTGCAATAAAGAGCTTAACACAAACCTATCTTCCAACTATGCTACAATTGAAGTTGGTAGTTCCGAAATCTTCCTCTACCCTTATGTTCATCTCACAGGACATGGCAATGTTGTTTTTTCAGAACAGGAAATTTCTAACCTGCGAAAATATTTAATAGGTGGAGGATTTTTACATATTGATGATAATTATGGATTGAGGAAATTCATTGAGCCGCAGATGAAAAAAGTTTTTCCAGAGCTTGATTTTGTTGAAATACCTTTTTCACACCCAATCTATAATCAAAAATTCTCATTCCCTAATGGTCTTCCAAAAATCCACGAACACGACAACAAACCACCCAAAGGCTATGGATTATTTTGGGAAGGAAGATTAGTTTGTTTCTTTTCCTATGAATCAGACTTGGGAGATGGCTGGGAAGATGCCGACGTCCACAACGATAGTCCACAAATTCGCCTTAAAGCCCTACAAATGGGAGCCAACCTAATCCAATACTGCTTTATGCAGTAATTTTAATTTTTGTTAAACGATTTCCGTTTCTCCATCTTTATTTAATAAATAGATATTTATCATCTCTATATTCTGCCAGTCATCTTTAATTAAAGATTTTAAGGCATATGAAAAGTTTTTTACTTCATTCACAATATAACATTCTTTATTTTTATTTGTATTAATTTCCGAAGAGATAACTATTTTATCAATAATATCAAAAATTATCTCCGTAGTTGTAGGAATATCCCAATTAATACCATTATTTGTTTTAAATATTGTTGGTCTAATATTATCGATATACAAAGATTCTTCGACCGAATTTGTATTTGATTTAAAATCTTTTTTTAAATTACTCACATTCTTTGGGTACAATGGTATATAAATATTCATTGAAAATTCCTTATCATTTTTGTTTACTACTTCTGTAATTACTTTATTGACATAATTTTTATAATATCCTAAAGCTAATGCAGTCGATGAAGATTTTGCAAATTTATATGTATCTCTACTATTTTCAAGTGCTTCAATAATTTTGTCAATACTATTATTAATAGAATTATTATCTTTTCTATTAAAGAATGATAATGTTTCCCCACTTAAATCTGAAGGCACTTTACATTTTTGCTCAAACAGTATAAATGCTCTTTCCTTACCAAGTGTAGCTAAAAACATTCCTGCTTCAAAAAGAACATTATCTCTCATTATCATATATTTTTTTCTCCTACTTTTAGAAGCATCATCTTTTGTAGCAATGAAAATTCCATAATCGAATAACATTGCTTTTTCTTGTAAATTTTCCAATGTTGTTTTGCCTAATTGAAAAGTTGAGTCATCTCTCCAAGATATGACTTCTATCCAATCATTGCATCTATCTTCAATAGATATTTTTATTTTTTCTGCGATATCCTTACCCTCATACGATGAGCCTATAAATAATTTTCTTTTTATCATGATATTAATTTTAAATCTAACATTACTTGATGTTTCCCTATCTGTTGTAATTTAATTATAGAATCCAAATGGCATTCTGATGTTTTCAATCCACTTCCACAAATACAATTATCATTTGCTTTTACACTACCATACAAAAAAGAAAGAATAATCATTTTTATTCTATTTAAATTTGAAGTTCTCAATAATTCCGAATAAAATTCAAATACACCTTTATTCCCATGTGAATATTCCTTAATATACTTTCCTTCCTTTATCTTTACTAATTGATTCGCGAAAAAGGGTATTGCAACATCTTCTATAAAATATTTAATTGTAATCCCCTTTATACATTTTAATATTTCATCTGCATCAACAGTTAAACAACATGAATTATCCGCATATTTATGATAATCTGGAATATTAGGGATTTCTCCTCCGACTTCATAAAGAAGAGGGTACCTTTTTGGATACCCCCCTTTATATTTAATTTCTATCAAATAAGAACCAAAACCATTAATATCTATTACTCCTTTCAGATATTTATTATTACCTTGAGATTTTATTTCAAGATTTGGAAAAGAATAAATAGCTTCTTCTATATGTCTTTCAAACACTTTTCTACCATCTTCTTGCATAAGGTGTAGATTTAGTAGCTATTTTCTTAATATTATCAATATCAGATGTTTCATCCTTATCATCTCCATCAGGGAACCTATCCCCTAAGTGTTTTTTCCATAAATTACTTGCTTTAAGTTGATTTTTCTCATCTATTGCTTTTTTGGCATCTGAAACGAAATCATCCAAATTAGAAAGGAAATTATTTTTTCTTTCAATTGTGAAATCACTAAAAATATCATCAAATGGTGTGGCTGGTACTATACATTCAAATTTATTTTTTAATACCTTTTGAATTTCTATCAATGTATATTTTAAAGCTATATCATCCCTATAATTAAATTGAATATTATTCATTACTAAAATAGTCATTGCTAAACCACTTGGCATTTTTTCTCTTTTATAATCGCACCATGCTTTTAAATATCTAACGATTCTCAGTAATTGATCATTAGTGTTTTTCTTATTTTTAAAAGCACTTACCATTTCCTTTGGATCATCTTCCCTAAAACCATTTTCTTTTATAGCCAACGATGGATGTTCGTCTTTTTCTTCATCAAATAAATAAATGGGTAAATCAATACTATAATCACCTTTGTAATTAATAGTTATACATTTCTTTCGATGTGATACATCTTGAGTGATATTACTAACTGCATTTTCCACCCAAGTCTGGAGTGTTTCAGCACTTACATTATCTGGATTAGATTGGAAATAAACGCCATCATCTAAATCACAAGTATCGTATTTAGTGCGAATCATAGTTTTCATTTTATATGATCCCTGAATCCAAAACTTAGGTTTATAACTTGGATGTTTATCCTTAAAATAGTTTTTAACTTTTTCTCTAATTGAATCTTTTGAATCCATTAATCCACTTAACTTTGTGGGAGTTATATTTAATTCTTGGCTGAATTTTTTAAAAAGTATATTACAATTTGCCATATTTCAAAATTTAAATTATTATTTTATTTACAAATGGTTTTTGATGAGAGCCATTAAAAACCTCTTAATAAATAAATCTATTTCTTTGATTTACCTTTTCCATCTGAGGTTTTTGGTGTTAAACGATAATGAGGAGGAACTTTTGTACCATCTTCTTTTGTATGTTCATGCACATAAACCTTTTTCTTTCCTGCATCTGTTTGTGCCATAATAAAAAGTATTATAGAAATTCGAATTACTACCGACCGAATTACACCGTGTACTTTTTGAATGCCGTACATAACATAGGTAGTTTTGAAAAGATATAATAGCAATATTTTGGTAGAATCCAAAATATGATTACTTTTGCACTTCAAAACACAGAATGTTTGAGTTCGACAAGGTCTCAAACTTGTCCCTTACCCAAGGGCGACACTTAAAAGAGAGAGAAAAACCGCCAAGTTAAAACCTCTCTTTTTTATTTATAGCCGTTACATTGTACTATTTCTTCATATTTTTTTAATTTATTAATTACATACAATTACCATACCTTAATATAAATAAATGACATAATGTCATGTTTATTTAATAATCATTGTCTTACTCTCTCTATTCCTTCATAAATATTAGTATAAGAGCCTGATTTATCTATATTTTGTTTTGCTCTTTCTATTGCTGTTTCGAGTTTATTATCTTTTAGTAATTCCTCCACCCATTTTGTTTTCTTTAGATATTCTTCTTTCTTCTCATAGTCTTTGATATACTTCTTCAATTCATTTGCTACTTCATCTGAGTCTTTGAAGTATTTATTTGTAAATTTATAGTGTAGTAGAAACCAATATTCAATTGAAGGAAGGCTTGTACAGAAAAGTATTTTCTTCTCATTATTACTATACTTATGTATTAGTTTCTCGTATTTTAGCTTTTCTTTACTATCTCTATTTATTACATCTAAATCAATTACGCATATTATAAAGACATAATCATTAATTAAGTCTTTTATTCTTCTGCCAATTTCATCAATACTTGAATTTCTACAAAAACGAGGTTTTACAATGTATTGAAATCCTAATAGAGTTTTCAAATGTGTAAAATAATATTGTTCTGTCTTTCCTTCTCCTAAAATATAAATTCCAGGCTTAATATCTTTTTGAGCTTGTTTCCGTCCTCCCATATCACATTATATTAGGTGTTGCTCCAAAGTTTCCATGTCGATAGGCTTTTCTTAATGAAGCAATTCTATTCAGTCCTTTAAAATCAGCTAATGAATATACTTCTGTTGATCCATCTACTTTCTTACTTGTAAACCAAATGCTATCTTTTCTCAACAAATCCTCTTCTTCCAATAATCCATCATAATGTGTTGATAATAATAATTGAGATTCTCCTTCTAATTTTAGAAAGTCTTCTAATAGAAATTCAATTAATTTAGGGTGTAGAGATGATTCAATCTCATCAATAGCTAAGAATGCGTTACTTTTAACTAAAGTATTTATTATAACAGCAAGACCAAATATTCTTTTTGTTCCTTCTGATTGAAGTTCTTTAGGTAGGTTATAAAATTCTTCCCCTCTATTATTTTCTACTCTATGCTTAAAATTAGTTTTAGGAGCTTGGTATGATCTTTCTCTTCTTAATCGTTCTTTTTCTTCATTTGGTATTCCTTCTGCTTCCAATAATAATTTATCAATATATTCTTCTGGAATTTTACGGGTTTCCATTTCTGTTATAATATCTGTAATATTAAAATCAGCTGCTTTTAAAAATGAAAGAATAGATTCCTTTATCTCAGGCTTTTCAGCTAACACTTTTTCAGCAAAATTAGAAACTCGTAATTGAGGTTCAACGTGGTTAATATGTTTTTTTGCAATCCATTCAATTGCTTTATCTATGTCCTCAATAGAAATATTTACTTGATTATATGCAGCAAATACTGACATATTAGGTAAACATTTTATTATTATTTCTTCTTTAGCTATTTGTGGTATTTTTACTCTCTTAGGATTAAAAGTTATTTCTGAAACATTATTATTAAATATTCTCTCAAAAACTAAAGCAGGTTGATTTTTTGGATAAACATATAATTTTTCTGAATGAACTATATTTTCATCTATAATAAGTGAATATAAATATCTTTTCCCTTCTGTAACAAAAGAAATAGATAATTCGGAAGGTTGATTAGGTTTTTCTTTATCTAAAAGAAATGGTATTACTCCTGTTTCTTCTGTTTTATTTTCTGACTTATTAAGAGCAAACATTTTCAAAAACTCAAAAACATTCAACAGATTACTCTTTCCTGAAGCATTTGCACCGTAAACAACAGCTAAACGAAGTAATCTAAGTCCAGCAACCTCTCTTACATAATATTCTTCAAGGCTCTTGTCTTTTGTTGCTTCAAAGCTAAATGTTACTTCATCTTTAAATGATAAAAAGTTCTTTATTTTTATTTCGTGTATCATATAAATATCCTTCTATTTTTATATTTAGCATTATTTTCGACAAAAATACAAATAAAATACACATCAACCAAATTTTATTAGAATATTTTGCATATTTACTGAAAATTTCAAGAATAAAAGTTCTAGCCTATCCCTTTTTTTATTGTATTTTAAGAATAAATCTACTTATCAATGTTTGGAATAAGTATATAAACTTGGGTAAATAAGGAATTTAATAAATAAAGAAACCCACTAAATTGTGTTTTTAGTGGGTTTTATTATTGTAAAGCTTGTATCGTTATTACTTATCTGATTGGAATATAGAGCAACGTTTCGTACTCTTCTTCTTTTCTTACTCCTGGATCGTTGATATAACTTTCAAAACTTGGAGCTTCTCTTAATTGATATGGACTGCTTGGCAACCATTTACTAAATATTGCATCGTAAATAAGTGGAAGTTTATTATATGCTCCTTTATGGAAAAAGACAGCATACTTCCCTCCTTCTAATGTTTTGAAACCAATCTCTCCTTCTGGTTTTACTTCTCTATCAACAGTTATGCAAGCATCGTAACGACATTTTGCTCCTTCTGTAACGGATGGGTCATCATGTCCAATTCCTAAAAACTCATTCTTTTGTCCGAAAAGATTGTTCTTTCCAACAAAACTACATACTCTATCCCATACTCCATTATAATGTTCATTTCCATACTCTCCAATAATTTGTATGTAAACAACTTTAGAATCGGGACGTTCTACAATTTGTGGCTCTTGAAGATTGTAATCTTCTTTTGAAATGTTTCTGTTCATAATTACTATATTTTTATTTGTTCGGTATTCAGAGGGTGAAATATTATATAATTGTTTAAATGCTTTTGAAAGAGATGAAGGCATATCATAACCTACTCTATAAGCAATATCTTGAATAGATAAATCGGTGCTTCGAAGTAATGATGCTGCTTTATTAACTCTTGTTCTAGTTATAAAAACTCCTATAGGTTCTTTCAGAAAAGAGCGTACAATTCTATGAAGATGATAAGGAGAAAAAGATGAAATTTCTGCTAAGGTTGTAAGTTTAATTTCTTTGTCTAAGTTTTTATCAATATAATCCACAACAAGGTTTACCCTTTTAATATAATCTTGTTGAGTTGCTTCATTATTAGTCATAGCTTTGTATCTTTATTTTCTATTTCAGTTGCAAAGATACAATCATAAATCCCAAAGACACTTTCCCTATATTGCTAAATTGATTTTCTTTCTCAATTTCTATATTTACATTCTATCATTTAAATAATAAATCAAAAACTTATAAGCAGATAATCTTCTTTTAATTTTCGTGAATCCTTGTATTAATTTATTTTTATAGGGTTTTGTTTTATTTAAATCAAGAATAAATTTCGTAAGGTGGCACCTTACTAATGATATGGTGGCATCATACTTATAGTAAGGTGCCACCTTACTTGAGTAAGGTACGACCATACTGAAACTATGGTAGTACCTTATGAAATTTTTATAAGGTTTAAATAAATTAAAACGCTGTTATTTTGAGTTTTATCCTTGTTTAATTATTTATATTCTTCTTTTACTTTCTTCTTAACTTTATTTGGGGTGTAATTTTATGTTGAAATATGAATGTTTTGTTCTTTTTTGACATGATTTTCTTTTTAAGTCTTTTTTCTTAGTCAATATATTCTCAATTTGTATTTAGAAGATATTTATTTCACATTATTATTCCTTTTGTAATTTTGCTTTAAATCAATGGTTTAAACTTTAATTGAGTTAAAAATAAATTAATTTGGAAATTATTTTTTATATAAAACATAAGTTTTTAGAAGAATTTACGTCTATATCTTTATTAAAAGTAAATGAAAAATGAAAAAAATAATTGATAGATCGCAAACAAGAGGGCATGCTAATCATGGTTGGCTAGACACTAATCATACTTTCTCTTTTGCGAATTACAATAATCCTCAAAGAATGCATTTTGGCGTTTTGAGGGTTTTGAATGATGATATAATTACTCCTACTAAAGGTTTTGACCTTCACCCTCACGAAGATATGGAAATTATATCAATTCCCTTAAAAGGAAGAATGCGTCATGGTGATTCTTTAAATAACTCCGATGTAATTTCCAAAGGACAGATTCAAGTTATGAGTGCTGGAACGGGAATTATGCATATAGAATATAATGATAGCGATAAAGAGGACTTAAGTTTCCTTCAAATTTGGATTTATCCTAAAACAAAAGGGACTAAACCACGTTATAATAATTATGATATTAGCTCCCTTTTGAAGAAAAATGATGTATCTTTATTCCTATCACCTAACAATGAGGCATATATTAATCAGGATGCTTGGATTTCTTGGGCAAATTTAGATAAAGATAAGTCAATTAACTATAATCTTTATGGTAAGAATACAGGAGTTTATGTTTTTGTATTGGAAGGAGAATTAGAAATTGACGGAGTTAAGTTTTCAAAACGTGATGGAGTTGGGATAACAGAAGTAGATAATTTTGATATAAAGGCATTAGAAAACACAGAAGCTATTTTCTTTGAAGTAGCAATGAATTAAAAAAAACACAAAATAATAAAACATATTAATATGAAACAAATAGCTATTATTTCTCCAAGTGTGAGAGAAGAAAGAGTTGGACATAGGGTCGCTCTATTTATTAAGAAGTATTTTGAAGAAAACTCAATTGCAAAGGTTGATTTGATTGATTTGAAAGAATTTGATTTTCCATTATTTAATGAAAGATTGATGTTTCAAAAGAATCCATCAGAGAAACTTTTAGATTTTTCTGAAAGAGTTAAGAAAGCAGATGGAATTGTAATTGTTTCTTCTGTATATAATTATAGTTTTCCAGCATCGTTAAAGAATGCAATTGATGTTCTTTATCCTGAATGGAACAAGAAAGTTGTTGCACTTGCATCGGCTACTATGGGAGTTGTTGAAGGATTACCTACAACATTCCAACTTGAAAACATTCTTGCTCAAATGAAGGCAATAGTTTCTCCTATGAAATTCTTTGCAATAAATATTGCTAATGAGTTTACTGAAGATGGTTCTGCAGTAAACAAGGAAATGACAGAGAAACAAGTTAAACCAATGGTTGATGAGTTAATGTTTTTGGTAGACAAGTTCACTAACTAGAAAACAAAGCATATTTACCATAATACAAAAGAGGCTATCCTTAATTGGTTAGCCTCTTTTTCGATTTATGGTATGCTCTTAAAAATAGAAATAAATATTATTTGTAATCAATTAAATCAAAATTATCAAATGGTTCGGTATCTGAATATATTTTTTTTGATTCAACATCAATCCCATAATAATAAATATCTATTCCCGAAGAGTTAATCCAAACATATTTATTCATCAAGAAATTAAAGAAATACTGCGAGGAACTTATTGCATTTTGCTTTGCTACAGAATACGCATCCTCTTCTTTTATCTTATCATAATCGTAAGTTGCAATAAGTTCATCATCTATTAATCTAATCTCTCCAGAAAAGAAATCTTCAAGTTTTTCTTCATTATAGAACACCAAACGCGAATTTGAATCAGCCTCATTATAAATAAACCAAGTATTGAAACTAACTCCATTGATTAACTTATAGAAAACCTCCCTATCATTTCCCTCATAAACCAAAGAGTCGTTAAAAGAAAACTCTTCAATTTCCATTTGTGCAACATTAAGAGTATGATGAGTTTCGTCAATATTTATTGGTAGTTTATCAACTGCATCAACCTTAATAACCTTAAATCCTAAAGCAGCCAAAGTCTTATTCAAATTCTCTGAAAACAAAGAAAGAAGTATTGAATCCTTTGCTTTATAATATAAGGGAGCGTATTTATCTAAGAGGTCTTTCTGCACATCTTGCTCCAAATCGGAGAAGTTTGGCATCTTCTCCAAGCTTTCATTCCTATAGGTAAGAGTTGGAGTGATATACAGATAAATAACATCTTGACTTATGGAATCATTTTGTTTGCTTAGAAATTCCTTAGCAAAATTTTGAGAATTTGCATCAACAAAGCAAAATAAAGTAATTATGCTTAAAAACACTATCTTAGAATAGCGAGCCTTGAATAAAGTCATCATCATTATTATCATTATTATCTTTATTATTATCAAATATTAAATCATCTTCAGTTGTTTCAATAACTTCATTTGGAGCTTCCTCGTCCTCAATCTCTTCAACAAAAGGCAAAGAATCTAAAACAATTAACTTCTTCACATTATGCCTACTTAGCCTCTTACCTTTAGCTTTATACTTCAATAACTCCATAAACTCAGAGATATTGACAACTTCATTATCAATTTTCTTACCTTTCTTATCGTCTTCAAAAACTAATTCAATCATTGGCAACCAATCATTAGTTATATGTAAAATCTGAAGATTGGCATTTTCTTCAATGAAATAAATCATCTTATCCATTATTTCTTCAATAAGAAAACGTTTTAAGAAGACTTGATTATTGTCCTTATCTCTAAAAATTATTGAAACAGGTTTTTGAGAATTGAATTTTTCAACAATTAGTAAGTCGTCTGCAAAATGAGTTTGAAGGTCAAAATTAGTTAAACGATAATATCCTGTTTTGTATATAGCAATAATCTTATCATCGCCACTAAATTCTCCCAGCAATCTTCCTCTTTCATCAGCATTTAGACGCTTAACAGACTCATCGAACCAAATCTTTCTTGCAGATAAAGTAGAGATACCTTCCATTTTCTTAATAATCTTTCTTACCAAATAGCGAGAAAGAATATTACCTTGTGCATTCCGTCCCTTAATTGCAAGTTCTGAAAAATCGTAATCAAAATTTAATTTTCTTAATCCTGATTTAGGTTTAAGAGAAACGTTAATAACTTCAGCCTCTCCATTTGGATTTGCAGAAAAATAAATAATCTTCGAACCCTTTACACCTTTTGTCAGAACGTATTCCTTATCTCTAATCACGTTTGTTATGCTAAAACGCTTAACATAAGCTTTTCCAAAAGCTCCATCTTGGTAAACCAAGTTATAAATTGTTCTTTCATCATTTCTTTTGAATACATTAATATATATAATATCTGTTCCAAAGAAATCTTTCTCCTGAACCTTCTTTACAACAACTGTTCCATCACTTCTGAAAGCAATAATATCATCAATATCAGAACACTCACAAACATATTCATCGTTTTTCATCCTATATCCTGCAAACCCATCTTTATAGTTGCAATAAAGCTTTTCGTTTGCAACTGCAACAGCTTGAGCCTCTATTGTATCAAAACTTCTGATTTCTGTTTTTCTTTCCTTTCCTTGACCATATTTCTTCAATATTCTTTCAAAGTAGGCAATAGAATAATCAATTATATGCTCTAAATCGTAATTAACTTGCTTAATATCATCCTCTATTGCTAAAAGAATATCGTTAGCCTTATCTGAATTAAACTTTGAAATCCTATCAATAGGAATCTTTCTCAACTTATGAATATCCTCAATGTTTGGCTCACGCAATAGGTTTGCAATAAAAGGTTTTAGCCCTTCAATTATTGTATCATCAATTTCTTGGTCAGTTGTACAAGGTTTAATCCTTTCATAAATCTCGTTTTCAATAAAAATCTTTTCAAGCGAAATCCATTGCCAGCGCTCTTTAAGTTCATCTAATTCAATTTCTAACTCTAACTGAAGCAAGTCAATTGTGTTTTGTGTTGAACGCTCCAACATTTCATTCACAGAAAGAAAATGAGGCTTATCCTTCTCAATCACACAAGAGTTCGGAGAAATCGAAACCTCGCAATCAGTAAAGGCATAAAGTGCATCAATTGTTTGATCTATGGAAGTATCATTAGGTAGTTGTATGATTATTTCAACATTTTGAGCTGTATTATCATCAATCTTTTTTATCTTAATCTTGCCTTTCTCATTAGCTTTAATAATCGAATCAATTAGTTTTCCAGTTGTTGTTCCAAAAGGAATTTCCGAAATAACCAATGTTTTTTTATCTTGAACGCTAATCTTTGCCCTTACTCTAATCTTTCCTCCTCTTAATCCTTGATTATATTTTGAAACATCAATAGAACCTCCTGTTAAAAAATCTGGAAATATCTCAAAGGGCTCATTCTTTAGTATTTTAATTGAACTTTCAATTAGTTCAATAAAATTATGCGGCAAAATCTTACAAGCCAAACCAACTGCAATTCCTTCAACTCCTTGAGCTAAAAGTAAAGGAAATTTGATAGGTAATGTTTCTGGCTCTTTGTTTCTTCCATCATAGGAAGCTCTCCATTTTGTGGTTTGAGGATTGAAAACAACATCTAAAGCAAATTTAGACAAGCGAGCCTCAATATAACGTGAAGCAGCAGCACTATCGCCAGTTAAAATATTCCCCCAGTTTCCTTGACAATCAATTAAAAGTTCTTTTTGACCAAGACCAACAAGAGCATCTCCAATTGAGGCATCACCATGAGGATGATACTTCATTGTATTTCCTACTATGTTCGCAACCTTATTATATCTTCCATCATCCAATTCTTTCATTGAATGAAGAATACGTCTTTGAACGGGCTTTAATCCATCATTAAGATGAGGAACAGCTCTTTCTAAAATTACATAAGATGCGTAGTCTAAAAACCAGTCTTCGTACATTCCCTTAACAGGAATAGTTTTGTGAGTTTGTTTTGTTTGAGTTGTGTTTTCTTCCATATATTTAGCCAAATTAACTTTGGCAAGTTCATTTTTATTTTAAAATTCTACTTTAGGGGCAGTCTCAGCACCTTTATCTGCAGCAAAATATGCTTTTTTATCGAACCCAAATATTCCTGCAATAATATTTGTTGGGAAACGTCTAATCTTTGTGTTGTAGTTATTTACAACATCTGCAAAGTTTTGTCTTTCCACTGCAATCCTATTTTCTGTTCCCTCAAGTTGTGATTGAAGCTCTAAAAAGTTTTGATTTGCTTTCAAGTCTGGGTATCTTTCAACAACAACCATTAATCTATCCAATGAAGACTTTAATGCTGTTTGGCTTTCTTGAAACTTATTCAAACTTTCCTGAGTTAAATTATTTGGGTCAACCTTAGTGTTTGATGCAATGTTTCTTGCTTGCACAACCTCCAATAATGTTTCTTGTTCGTGTGAAGCATAACCCTTTACAGTATTTACTAAGTTTGGAATAAGGTCTAATCTTCTTTGATACTGACTTTCAACCTTTGACCATTGTTGAGAACATGCCTCGTCTTTCTTTACTATTCCATTATATGCAGGGATAGCTAAAAGAGCTAATAAAATAATAATTCCAATTATTACTCCAATACTTCCTAATCCTTTGATTGCTTTCATAGATTTACTTTTTTTATTTGTTACTAATAATTTATTTGTTTATAATCTTATTCTCTAATTAATTAGAAGCGACCACCGCCTCCACCACCTCCAGACAAGCCACCCCCAAAACTTCCACCATTAAAGCCACCACCACCTCTACCAAAACCTGTTCCTCCAACAAATGCACCAGCTGTTTTAGGTATAACATAATCCTTAAAGCTTGAGTTATGACAATTCTTGCAAGTATATGTTTTTCTGCCTATCCCATTACGGAATTGATTCGCACTCTTAACAATATTATCCGACTCCATAAACATTGTTTTCCCTCCGCAGGAATCACAAACTGAATATTGAGTAAAGGCATTATCAAAAGCAAATATATCAGTATTTCCACAATTATCACATAACCAAACATCATAATCTTTTGAAAAGACTTCTTCTTCAATGATTTGCTTTTTGCTTAAGTATTTATCATCGTCCTTTTCATTTAATTTATGCATATGATGACTGCATTTTCTACAATCAAACACCTTATTTCTCACCCTTGGCTTAAAGTATAGCCTATACCAAAGGAATAAGGTTATTAGCATTAAAGGAAAAATTATCCCTAAAAGATACCATACCTTTGCAGATTTTTTAAAAGAGTTGATCTTGGTTTCTTTTTGAGAAATATCATACTTAGAATGAGCAATAGAGGTAAAGATAAAAGCAAGGATAAGCAATAATAAAGTGATGAACAAATATGTATAGATGTATGGAAGATAATCATATATAGTCTTGGGCTTTCTTTGTGTAAATCCTTCCCTTGTAAATTCTTCAATAATCAATCTGCTAATTTCATCAACAGCAGCAATCATACCATTATCCCAATCTCCTTTGCGAAAATAAGGAGCCATAATCCTATTGACTATTTGAGTACTCTTAGCATCAGTAATTGCTCCCTCCAATCCATAACCTGTGCGAATAAAGACCTCTCTTCTATCAACAATAAGCACAAGAACTAAACCATTATTAGATACTTTCTGTCCAACCTTCCACTTTTCAAAAAGTTGCATTGAAACCTCTCTCGCATCCATTTCTCCTGAAGACTGAAGTGCAACAATTGCAACCTGTGCAGTTGTAACCTTTTCTAATGAGTCGAGCTTTTGATTTATAAGGTTGTATGCATTTTCTGAAAGGATATTATCTTGATTGGAGACATAAGAATTGGAAGTTGGTGATTTGATTGGTTTAATAGATTCAAGTGAAAAACCTTGAGCAATAGTTTGATTACAAGTGAATAAAACTAAAAATAAAAGGCTAAGCTTAAGGGTTATATGAATATATTTCTTCATTAAAATTTATAATTAAGTATTTTGAAGAGCAAAGATATAAAGAAAATTCTTAGTTTTGCAGATTGTTTAAAAGAATTTTTTATTAATTAATAATATGAATACGGAAAAAGTAAAATGTTTAATCATTGGCTCAGGTCCTGCAGGCTATACTGCAGCAATTTATGCTTCTCGAGCTAATCTTAACCCAATTGTAATTGATGGCATGCAACCTGGAGGACAGCTTACCATAACAACAGAAATAGATAACTTCCCTGGATATCCACAAGGAACAACCGGAACAGAAATGATGGAAGACCTTAAAAAACAAGCTGAAAGATTTGGGACAAAGATTGTTAATGATGTGGTTACAAAAGTTGATTTTAATAAATACCCCCTAATTGTTGAAGCTGACTCAGGAAAGGTTTTTGAAGCCGAAACTGTTATTATTGCTACAGGGGCTTCTGCAAAATGGTTAGGGCTCGAATCGGAAGAAAAGTTTAGAGGATTGGGAGTTAGTGCATGTGCTACCTGCGATGGTTTCTTCTATCGCAATAAGGAAGTTGCTGTTGTTGGAGGTGGCGATACTGCATGCGAGGAAGCTTCCTACTTAGCTCACACTTGCTCAAAGGTTTATATGATTGTTAGGCGTGATGTTTTAAGAGCATCTGTTGCTATGCAAAAGAAGGTTCTTAATAATCCGAAAATTGAAATCCTTTGGAACCATAAACCAATTGAAATATTAGGAGATAACTCAGGAGTAACAGGAATTATGCTTGAAAACACAAAAGAAGGTGGATTGAAACAAATTGAGCTTGATGGAGTTTTCCTTGCAATAGGTCATCATCCTAATTCTGATATATTTGTGCCTCAAATTAATGTTGACGAACAAGGCTATATCATTACTAAGAGGGGAACAACCTTAACCAATATACCAGGAGTTTTTGCCGCAGGTGATATTCAAGACACAATGTATCGTCAAGCAATTACTGCAGCTGCAAGTGGTTGTATGGCAGCAATTGATGCTGAAAGATTTTTAAGCGATAAAGAAAATTAAATTGAAACTAAGGAGGACCGTTTATTTATTGGCAATTATTATTCTTGCTCCCTTTTTTAGCTTTTCTCAAGAAAATTTAGGGAAAGAGGGAACAATTACCATTGATACCGGTCTTTCTTATACTCGGTACACAACAATACCAACAAGACACCTACCCTTCCAATTGATTGATAAATCTATTGATGGAATTAGGCATGTGAATGCTGTCAATAGGATTGAAAATATGTTTTATCAACAACTTTCAACTGACGGCTCACCACATAAGCCTCTACTATTTCAATTACCCGATTTGCTTTCCTTTAATTATCAACCCAGCGTCTATGATGCAATAAGGTTTACAAGGGAGAATATTAAGTTCTTTAATGTCTATAAACCCTATTCCGAATTACGCTATTCCAATACTTTAAATACCTCTCGCTATTTCTCTGTAATTCACGCACAAAACATATATAAAAACATTCATTTAGGATTCCAATACGATGTCAATTACACTACCGGTTCTTTTGACAAGAGTCAAATCATGAATCAGTTCTTTAATGCCACTCTTCGCTTTAAAAACAGAAAAGAAACCTACGAAGGATATTTAGGATTCATTAGAAACAGAGCCTTACAGAATGAAAGTGGAGGCATTGCGTCCGATTCCTCCTTTTCGGTTCAAGAATATTCTTCCCTAAGTGCCTTTCCCGTAAACCTAAGCATGGCTTATTCTAAATGGAAGTCAATGGATGCTTTTTGGGTTCAAAAGTTCAATTTTGGGAAGCTTATAAAAGATAGTTCATTCATTAGTAATCTTTCATTGATTCACGAACTCTCCTACTTTTCTAATGCAAGGCTATATGTTGATAATAGTCCTTTTGATGGTTTCTATCAAAATTTCTACCTCGATACATTATCCACAAACGATTCATTATCAACCCAACGCATACAGAACTCAATCTCTATTAAGAATGAGAAAAGAATACCATTTGAGATTGGGATTAAGCACGACTACATTCTTTTTGCAGATACCATAAACGAAGAAAGAAGCTCTAATTTCACTCCTTTCCTTAATCTTGGAATTGATTTGAATAGGTTCAAACTTAACTTTAATGCTGAGTATATTATCTCAAATGGAAGATATAATAATGATTTCCAAATTGGGGGGAACCTTAGGTTTATGGATATTTACGCAAACATTAAGCTAATGAATAAAAGCGTGGATTATTTCTATAATCGCTACATGACAAATAACTTTAGATGGACAAATAATTTCTCTAAAACTCAGTCCTTTAACACCAATTTGGGTTATAAGTTCAAGGAAAATCTAAGCATCAATCTCGGATATTTCCTAATTGATAATATAGTTTATATTGATAGCTATCTAAAGCCAAATCAGACCGATAAATCAACTTCAATCCTTCAAGCATCCCTACTTCACAAGTTTAAGCTTGGGGTTTTTAATCTTACTGGGGTGATGTCAGTCCAAAAGCTTTCTTCCGAAGAAGCAATTAGAGTGCCAGTTTTTCAAGCTAAGCAAGGCATAAGCGTTAGTTTCAAGATGTTTAAGAAGAAACTTCATACTCAAGTTGGATTTGATTTCAGGTACAACACTTCTTATTATGCCGATAGTTTTATGCCAGCAATGGGAACCTTTGTTCATCAGGACAAGGTCAAGATTGGCAATTACCTATACACCGATTTCTTTGTTCAGGCACAGATTGATAGGGTAAAATTCTTTGTTGCCCTTTGTCATCCTTACGCAGGACTATTCGGAAACGAATACTACCTCACACCACACTACCCTTCCGAAAAGCTAAACCTACGTTATGGAGTAACATGGATGTTTTTTGACTAATCAAACCTTATCCCTAAAGAGTTAAGCCTTAAAAAGCTTGAACCTAAGCCTATTTCTTTGTTTTCAATTCAGCCCTATAGAACTTAAGACCAACCATTTCCTTTTTCAATTTCCTTTCTGATTTGAAAGCAATCTTTTTAACCTTTATCCTACTTGGCTTACATTCCTCTTCTGTATCAAATCCTTCTGAGGTTAAGGAAAGACTGAATGTCCCAATACCATCTAATTTGACGTTATAGCCCAATTTCAACTTTGTTATAATAATATTCGACAATCCTTTCAAAGCCCCGACCATATCTGCTTCAGTAAAACTGCTTGATTCAGAAATTTCTCTTGCCAAATCTTCAGTAGAAAAATGCCCTGCTGAAACTGCATTAGGATAAAACTTAGTTTGTTCAACTCCGTCTTTGTCAATAAATACTTTTTTAGTAATACTATAGTATCTTCTCATGATATAATATATTTTTATATTTTTTAATTTGCCATTAA
>ENA-UOOH01001125-UOOH01001125.1-fermentation-metagenome-genome-assembly--contig:-NODE-1125-length-27099-cov-5.596103_pt1 | contig 27099 bp, 16 predicted proteins | sample MGYA00245778_ERZ724025 | MGnify/ENA primary metagenome ERZ724025 (study PRJEB28704, sample SAMN03018313) | fermentation metagenome | biome: anthropogenic terrestrial biome; feature: soil; material... | reverse complement strand
AGGCCTCACTAAGTTTTAATCACTGATATACAGAGCCTTGTGCAACCTGGTAATTTCGGGTTTTGATGGTATTTTTTCTATTTATACCATTTTGGACTGGACTCATTTATAATTAGTTCGGATAATGATCTTCTGATTTTATTTTATCGGCGGTCTGACTCCGTTTTATTAATTAATTTTGAAGATTAAAGATTGAACCAATGATAATGTGGAAACCCCGGGCAAAGAAGCTAATGAATATTATAATTCTATTAACGGTTTTGGCATGTAATAATATGCAGAAAAATCAGATACCGGCAGCATTGCCATCAGCTTCCGGTGATCTACCCCAGGCTACTGAGGGCATTACCGAATTAAAAAGAGGGGATATACTGGTAAGACCAAATCTGAATCTTTTCCCTGGTACATCCATAGTTCCCAGTGGGATGGGGTTTGGACATGCAGCCCTGGTGGTTACAGGCTATAGGCATACCCATGTCGATAGTTTGCTGGCAGGTGTACAAATCATTGAGTCGATTGCCAGGGATGTTTCCACCGATTATCAGATAAGGGAAATTAGCGGATTGGTAAAAAGCAGGTTTGATGCTTTGAACAACGACAACTTTGATGGACGATATGCTGGCAACCGGTACCGGCTGCGATTGAATTTACCTGAAGCACAGATAGATTCAATTCTTCATTTTGCTCAGGCTCAAAAGGGTGACCGGTCTGCCTGGAATGCAAGTAAAGCATTCCCCGGCAATTCATTTAACGACAGTCTGGTAAGGCTAGGGTTACGGCAGAACTGGGCTGACAATGACACCTGGTATTGTTCGCATTTGGTGTGGCAGTCGGTATTTTATGTTACCGGGAAAGATATAGATGTAAATGAAGGGTATATGGTGTATCCCAATGATTTGATCAATGCTGATATATTTGACAATACCCCAACTTTTAGTGGTCGGATGCGTTTCTAAACCCTGTTTGTTAAATTTATGTTCCTGTATTACCATCAATTATAAACATCTTCATATTTAGCAACTTACGAAGTGTAAATAACATATCCTCCAGATGCTCAACAGTACCATCGTGATAACGGATCATAGGGTTTAGCCGATCCCGTCCATAGACCTGAGCCAGAAAAACCTGACCGATTTTTTTATCATCCGGGGTTGCAATGTAAACCTTTGTGTTTTTATTAAAAGCTTCTATAAAATGCTCCGCCCCGCTATTTGAAAAGTCCTCAGATGAATGATAATTTATTCGAATAGGGAAAGCGGTCATTATAAATTTTACATCGCTGTATTTCAATGTGTTATTACTATTTGTCACCTTAGCGGAAAGCGTGGTATTGAATTTCTTCTCTCCACTTTCTTCCAGATCAAACTTAATATTTAAGATGGCATTGGAACGTCTGAAACTTGTGTGAAGCAATATGCTGATCCGAAAGGTTGCAAAAAGTATTTCCACCTCCATTTCGGCAGGGAAATCGTGCTCAAATGTAGCAGAAAGATTTGCCGTAAAAAGTGTTTTATTGCCCGCCTTGATTTTTGCTTCCAGCTGTTGAGGAAAAATCATCTGTAGGGCAGTTTTAGTTTCAGAATAGTCAGATAAAGTAAATACAACCAGACTATCGTGCTTCGAATTGAAAGGATAAATCAATTCAACCTCATCGTTATATTGCCAATGTTTTTCAAAGGCTCCGGTGGCAGTATTGAAATGATAATACCCTTTTTTACCATTAAAATCATACCCGTTTATGCCATTTTCACTCATAAAAGGGATGGGTGGATTCGGCAATTCCGCAAGTTGAATGAGTGCCCCGAATGCCTCTGTTTTTCCAATGCGGCTGGCCAGTTGTATCATTTCATTATCAAAAGCCCTGAGATATTTATGCCCTTCTTCGGGTGGCAACGGTTTGCTGCAACCGAAAAACAAGTAAGCAATAACCCAAACCATTATCCTAAAGGAAATTGCGCAAACCTTAAATGATTTTTTGATTACATCCATCAGGCAAATGTAAGGTGAAAATCCTTTGGCTTGTCGTTGTTTTTTTGAGAACCGGGAAAATTGGCTCTATCTGACAGATCATCAAATCTCGTCGGTCAGATTCGCTGCTTCAATATAAATGCGTTTGATTTCCGGATGTGCAGTACGTATGGAGTTTTCAAGTCGCAGTATGGTTTCTGACAGCTCGGTACTGCTTAATTTGTGGTTAAATTGCACATCAATAGCCAGTAAAACATCGTTGGGAGCCATGTGCATGGTTAAGGGACGACGCATCCTTTCAATATTCTTTTCCTTTTTCACCAACCGGATGATATTATCTACTTCGTAGGTCTGCATACTTTCTCCCAACAATAAGTCGCGGCTCTCAATGGTTAGCAGTATGGCAACAAAAGCCAGCAACAACCCGATGATAATAGAAGCAATGCCATCTGCCACCGGCAAATTGAAATGGCTACCAACAAAAACGCCAATGGCTGCAATAACCAGACCTGCCAGCGCAGCTCCATCTTCGTAAATAACCACGAAATGACTGGGGTCCTTGCTGATGTGAACCCTTTTAAGAAAGCTTCCCCTGATGCTTTTATTTTTGTTTAAACTCCTGATCGCTATTACAAAAGATATTCCTTCGAACAAGAAAGCGCTTCCCAGAACCACATAATTCCAGTAGATATTGGTGAGTTTCTCAGGATGTTGAATGTGCTTTATTCCCTCATAAATAGACATGCCGCCACCCAATCCAAAAATAAGAATGGAAACGATGAGCGACCAAAAATAAATTTCTTTGCCATGCCCGAATGGATGTGATCTGTTAGCCGGTTTTTGACTCCGGTGTATGCCAAGTAACAACAGCAACTGATTCACTGAATCTACCGAACTATGAATGCCTTCAGATAGCATGGCCGAACTTCGGGTAACCGATGCCGCAATAAATTTCATAATGGCTATGGCCAGATTGGCGAACAATGCACCATAAATGGATATGTGTTTATGTGCCATTTTCGTTTGCAGGTTTTCTTTGATAAACAACCTATTTGCTGATGCAGATATAAAGTATTTTTCTTTAAAGATGTTCAGCCCGATCGTATTTTTTCAACCATACGCTTTAACTCCTGAGCTAATAAACAGTCTCTTTTTGCCACTAAGGCACAAAGTCACAAGGCCTCACTAAGTTTTAATCACTGATATACAGAGCCTTGTGCAACCTGGTAATTACTTCTTTAAGTCATAATCGGTGGAAGATGCATCGTCTGGTTCGGGCAGGTACTTATCCAACGAATGACTTTTGGCCCAATCAATGGTTTTGAAGTCGTCAACAAACCAGGAATGGTCAAAATTGTCAGTAACTTCCTTAAAGGTGGGTTTTGGCTTTCCATATTTTGTGTGAAGTGCCATCTCAATCTCTTCAAATGTGCCTTCGTAATACAGGAATTCTTCCAGATGATGGCTATTGTCAGCAAGATATATTACTTTATCGCCCCCGAACAATCTTACAATGTTGTGCATGTACTTTCGCCATTCATCCCGATGAACATTCTCACGCATTTCAAACCATTGCCAATATCTGTAAGGTGGGTTCCAAAAGGTTATTTTATTTTCATCAAAAGTCAGTTCTAAAAGAAACGGGCCATAGAGGTTAATTTCTTGCGTTTCCGCGAAAGAATAATATTCGTTTTCCTCCTCAAAAGTCCATTGATGTTTTGATTTAATTTCCCTTATATCCCGTGGTCCATTGCTTGTCCACCTCAATGCAAAAAGCCTTAAAAATTCAGCATTTGGGAAAACATTATTGTTTAGCACCGTCATTATTTCGGTTGCCAGCTCCCTGAATTCCCGTTCTTTAAAACGGATTTTATGATTTCCTATCGGATATAGCCCAGTGCTCATTATTCAGTATTTTTGATTTTGCTTTGATGGCTGGTTTGATGCTCTTTGGTTTCTACAAGCTTTGCAAATTTATTGCTTAGTGGTCTTTTTATTATAAGCCTCCCATCTTTGTTAAATTTATGTTCCACCCAAATTCTCAAATATCTTAACCAGGTATTCCTTGTTTTGAGGCCTTGATTATGATTTAAATAGGGTCAATTATTTTAAAGTGTTATTTCTTAGCTTTTCTCCGGCGGACTTTTAATTTTTTATGAATAATCTGAATCATGGTGTATGTCATTTCAAAGCTGATCTGTGCAGATTCTACAGACTGGGCACATGAGTATATGTCGCCGTTTAATTGCTCCAGTTCGTCCACCAGCTTATTGGTGGAAAATTCAATCATTTTTATATTTTCATTATGCACTTCGTCGGCATAGGCCCGAAGTAGCATTGACAGTTCATTGAATTTCAAATCAATGCTGTTTTGAATATACGTTATTTCCATGTTGGTTGTTGATAAAAAAAGTTAATAAAAAATTGACTTCACCTTTACTTAGTGGGTTTGTATTTTTGACTGTCACCAGAAACGAAAAGTATTTAAGTAAACATATATCCTCCTATTGAAGGCGGTTTGTTTAAAAACTACCTACCACAGTAGATGATGTTTATCTATCTGAGAGTAACGTTTTGTTACCACTTATTTATTTGACTTTTACACGTTTTGACATAAAATAGCCGGTGATTTTATTTTTCTCCTAAATTCTCAAACACCTTCCATAAATACGCTTTATCATCTTCAATAAACAGCACATTATTTTGGGCAAAAGTCTCTTTGGTGGTACCGGTACCCTCTCCCCAGCGTGTTGCCAAATCTGAATGAGAGGTTGTGGAAAGGATAAAAGCAGCCACGCTTACTTTTAAATCCATTTTTTCGCTGCTTAAATCACTTTGAATTTTCCGGCCCAATTCCGGGGCTGTCTCTTTGCACCACAGGATTTTAGGATTGTTGAAGTGATTGTCGCCAAGCATAACCCCTTTGGGATCAAGGAAATAAATATACTGATGGTCACCAACGATTACCCATATAATGAAATCGGGATAAAAGGAAGAGCTTTCCATAAAGAAGCCTGTTCCCTGTAAAGACAGATTGCGGAGCACAAAAACTTGTTTATCATCAAATTGGCGTGATTCAATAATAAACTGCCTCAAGTGGGTTAAAAAGTCATTTTCGCCTTTGTTTAACCGGACCGGCACCGTTTTAATCTCCTTGTACATATTGCCCGCGGCAAAAGAAGCTATGGGCGAATAAAGGTGTTTGTCGAAGTGAATGGAAGGAAGCACCCTGGTGTTTTGAATATAAATGTCTTTGATGCTTGCTTCCAATTCAGCGATGAATGAATGATACTTTTTCGGAATTTTCACCACCATTTTTTGTGAAGCCGGAAACATTTCTGAATGCACCTTGTGATCAAGCATATCGTAAGTCAGATATTTTGACAGAAATGCTTTTTCCTTGTCAGCATAATACTTGTTGATGTAATCCTTCACCAGGCTTATGGCAACCGCATGAATTCTGCCGGAGATGGCTTCTTCAATGCCGAATTGCCAGGAGTGACTGAAGATATTGAAATGACCTTCATCAATCAATTGTTGTATGGTTTCGCTTTTGATGATTAGATTTCGATAACCTTTTATCAGTTTGTAACGATTGGCTTCCAATACGAGTGATGGCAAGTCAATAAAAGATTGAAATTTTTTCAGGAAGTTTTCCGTGTAGATGCCACTATCTTCTGCTACCTGTGAGTTAAAACCACCACCGGCAAAACTAACTTTACTTCTCAATTCAATGGTAACGCGGCGCGCAACAGCCGGGGAATACTCAAGAACCAGGAGTTCGTCTTTAAATTCCTTGTCTTTTTGTTTGCGAAAAGTGAGCAGTTGACCATTCCAATCGTCTTCATTATTAAAGCGGATTTCAATCGGAAATTCCGTATAATCCGGTACTTCCCGTTCAATTTCCTCTAAAAACCGGTTCATGTACGAAGCATTTAAACCCATTATTGACAGCGTTTGCAATGCCCGTATGGGATAATCTGCAGTGGCTTCCTCCCGTTTTAAGGAAAAGTTTTGCCCTTTCAGGCGCACACCGCGGCCAAACAACTGAATAATTTGTGCCCCTTCGCTTTTTCCCATATTCATCAAACCCATGCTTGAAACCCGCCAGGAGTTCCAGCCTTCAATAAACTTTTTAGACCCAATAAGTATATTTACCGTTGAATTGGTTTCAGCGATGGCCTGAAACAATGATTTTGTGAAATTATCATCTTGTACCATCAGTTCGCCCCGGGTATCGTCTTCAAGGGTTTTGCTGTATTTGGGTACATCGCCAATATTGATAACCGCAAAGTATTTATCGCCGGTTTTTGTTTTAAGGGCAATTTCGCCATCGGCCTGTTTTATCTGGTAGGCTTCAATGCTACCCATTCCATTAAACACCTTGCTAAGGATATCTTCCACCCTGGGGCGCTCCTTTTTGAGATAATCGAAACGGGGCCTGAAAATATCCTTGCCCTCTGCATCCCTCAATCCCGAATTGCCCGTAAGTATGGCATCCATCTTTTGTTGCAGTGCCTCCGGGTTTGCCAGTGCATATCTAAAGAATTTGACAATTCGCGACACATCCGAAACGGTTTCTTTTTCCGTTTTGTTGAGTGAAGTATCATTCTTTGATTTTTGGGCACCTAAAACCTTGCTACCAACAAATACCCACAGCGGTTTCTCGATATTATACTTACGCAATTCATCTTCATATTGTTCAAAGAGTTCCAGTTGCTCATAAAAACCCAACAGGCTCCCGGTAAGCAGCAAAGTGCTTTGTTCCTCGCTGTACTCGTTTTGTGCGTCCAGATTGAAAACACTAAAGTCCTTTCCATAGCCATCGGTATAAAAATGGCGATATGAATAGTCGAACACAATAGACTTTCCATACTCCTGAAGCAGGTCCTTATTGTTTTTGTTGATGATTTGCCCAAAAGTAGCCGAATACTCGAAGGTGAATGAGCCTTCGCCGCGGGTAAGGTGCTCGCGCAGGTTTTTCCAGGCCCTTTCTTCCGATTTCTGCCCTTTGTGCCCTTCGTCAATAAACACCAGGTTGCGCGATTCGGAGAAATAATCTACATCCACGCTTACGCCTTCTCCCTCTTTTTCTTTCACCAGCTTGGTGATTTCGAGGATAAGCACCTCTCCTTCTTTGGTTTTCAGGCTCTCCTCACTGCCCGAATACATTTTGGCCGGAATGCCACTTTCGAGGAAACTTTCATAATGCTGCCTGCTCAATCCTTCGTTGGGGGTAATCAATATGATGTTTTCCCAATCGTTAAAGTATTTGATAATTTGCCAGTAGTTGCAATGCATCAGCAGGGTTTTGCCGCTGCCGGTGGCCATCCAGTAGGCCAGTTTTTTGAGATCAGCCTCAGTGTATGGCTGTATTTCTTCAAAATCTTTGTTGGAAGAAAGGAATTCATTCAGCTTTTCGATGAGCCATGTGCCATTGTTGCTGTAGTTATCGAAAAAGTATTCTGTAAACAGCAATGAAAACCACTGGTAATACTTAAAAGTTAAGAATGGTTCTGCACGGTTTTCCCTTAGTTTCTTTTCGTAACCCTGTATGGCTTCGTCGTACAAGATAATTAAACGGTCATCCAACTTTTTGTCCGGCTTAGCCATTAAAGCACCCGCGAAGAAACTATAGCCGGTAGAGCCGGAGCCGCTTTGTTTGTTGTTGAATTCATCGCGCAAGGCTTCAAAGCTGCTGTAACCAAGCTGCCCGAGGATGTATTGAAACAATACCAATTGTTTGTTGAGGGGCATGGTTACGGTAGCATTTTGTTTTTAAACACTTCTTCAATGGGTTGATAGTTGTCCAAGTTTGCCTGGTCGTTGATGTAAAGCAGGTCGCGGGCAACCTCTTTTAGTTCCGCGTTCAGGGCCTCGCCATCGGCACGGTAATCATCCAGGGTCCAGTCTTTAACGTTGCGCCAAACCACCACAATCTTTTTGTTGGCATTGTTGTGCCCATGTATAAACTGGTATTTTTTGCCGTTTATTTGTTTGGTGAAGCACTTTTGCATGTGCAGCCCAATCAGGTAGTTGAAGGTTTCTACCAGGTCCACGGCCTGTTCGGTATCGTAGGTAAAGCCATCCCACACTTTAAGTGTATAGTTCCAGGGGTCTTGCATGGCAGTGGTGTTTACCAATGCCTGACTTCCTCTGGTTTCAAAATCTAAAAAATACTTTGGCAGATAACTATCCACCTTCAGCGCCATTTGTGTGGCCTCCCCGGGTGCGGTAAAGGCAATGTTTTCAAGCGATTCCTCGTATTGTTCCAACCGCTGATATTTAAAAAACACGCCCAGGCCATTCATGCTGCCGTTTTTGGGTTTGCCGTCTTTCCAATCGAAGGTGTAGGCGATTTTTTTGATGCGGGGGATGATAACAGTATAAAAGTAGTCTCCTTGTTCGATGAGGATGCATTTTCTTTGGGCAAAATCTCTATTTGACTCTTGAATGGCATGGAATGTAGTACCTGAACCTGCAAAAAAATCAAGTACATACTCGTTGCTATCCGTGTTTAGTTTAGTCAAATAGGAAATAAGTGCAGAAGGTTTGGGGAAACTAAACTCATCGGTATTGAATAAATTAAATAATTCAGAAGAACCTTGTTTTGTATTAGCAACTTTGTTAAGAATAGTAGCTGGATTAATTTTTGTTCTTTCTTTTTCATACCATAATATCCCTTTCGCATTAAAGTAAAACCTATTTACTTTTTGTCCTTTTGTGTCATATGTTTCTTGCCCAGCTAACCATGACGTTAATTGATTTTTCATTGCCCAACCAGCTTCAATTTCAACATCGTTTAAAAGAATACCATTTTTAAATTCCATTGTTCCATGAATGATTTGTTTCTCATTACCCCCTATTTCACCTGAGAAGCTTGAATCATTACCTTCAATAGTTATTTTTCCCGCAGGGAATAAGACTTTGCTTGCTGGATTAGCCTTCGATATTTTTTTTAGAGCACCGTGATTCACATAACCTGAATCAGGGGAGCTAAAATTTTGAAGTTTTGTCTTATCATAACAATATGTCTCAATATATTCATGAGAACGAGTAAAATGTCCAGCTTGAGTTCCTGCACCTAAGCTCCAGATAAGTTCATATAAATAATTTTGATCTCCGTAATTTACATTTAAGATTTCTCTTAACCGATAATTCTCATTATCATCGATGGAACAAAATAATATGCCATCTTCCCTAAGATATGACTTACTGCATTTAATTACTTCATTAATTAATGATAACCAACTAGAGCGTGAGTACCCGTCTTTATATAAAAACTTACCATATGTCCTATCTTTCTCAGTATTATATGGCGGATCAATATATACTGTTTTTATTTGGCTAGAAAATGTATGATCAATCAATTTCAAAGCTTGGTAGTTGTCTGATTTGATTACGATCCCATCAATTTGGTCGTCTAATTCAATCTCAACTGAAATTTCAGAAATTAACATAGATTTCAATGTATGGCTGTAATACTTCGTATCCACCGGCAGCTTTCTCCACTCATGCAAATCTGCCTTTAATGTATCTATTGAAAGCGTTTTCGGAACATTTTCATCTCCAAATAGTTCCACCCATTCCGCCACCTGTTTTTCATTTTTTATCACTTCTTCCAGTATGGGTGTGGCGGCTTCCAGTCCAATATATTCCACCAGGCGGTCAATGGTAATTACCCATTCGGTTGAGAGTACAAATTTCTTTTTCTCCCATAGCTTTTTCTGGAAATCCTCAATCTGACTCACGAAGGCAATAATGGTATCGGCAATAGATTTAAAGACCTTAATGGATTTAAGATTATGCTTTAAGCGGTTGAAATGGGTTTCGGCTTCACTCACATACAGGTCATCCACATTAATCAATTCTGATTTAATGTAAAAATCAAGCTCACGCTCCAAAAAGCCTTTCAGGTTTTTATGAATAAAGAAATCGTATTTGTTTTTGCGGGTATAATGATTGATTTTTTTCAGAAGCAGTGCAATCCCATTGTCATCTGTCTTCCATAAAGCATTTAAAGCGGCTAGTTTTGCTTGTGTTTCCTGTCGGATTTGTTCATAGGCCATTTCATTGAGCGAATCCTGCTTGCTGTTTCCCTTAATGTTCTTCTTTTCCTCATCGGTAAGCGGGCGATACTCGAAAAAGAAACTGGTTTCATCATCATTGAATTCTGCCGGTTTGTCAGAGAGGATAAAGTAGTTGGCTTCATCGGCTTTCACATTTCCCTGCTCTACCTGTGCAGCGGTAAGTTTGAAATTTACCACCATATTGCCACTTTGTGTAGGCACTTTAAAGGCAAACTTTTGAAATGTTTCGGATGATTTTACGTAATACTGATCCTGGTTTGCCCAGTGGAAATGGGTTTCCTCTCCATTGTACGGCACAACATATTTCTCGTTCTTCCCAAACCGCCGCTTACTAATAAAGTCGCCCTTATCGTAATAACGTGAAAAGAACAGGGAAAGGTGATTGTATATGTGGTTTTCGGTTTCTACAGAAGCACGCACCTCCGTGGATAAACGTTTAAGTTCCAGATAGTGGTTTATCTTGTCTTTATTGATGCCTTCCAAAATCTTACGGGTAGTTTCATCGCCGTTTATCCAACCTTTGATGATATCATCGCGCTCTATATCTGCAAGCTGTTCCTTTACTTTTGCTGTTTCTTCGGCAGTAAGCACATGCAGTTGTTGTTTAACCTTGTCAACCAGCAAATTATCCAGAAAATCCTTAATTTCCTTACGTTTGTAATGCAGTATTTTATAAACCCCAAAATCGAGGTCCTGTGAATCGAATTGAAAAAGTTGATTTAAAAAACTTTTCAACTGATCGAGTGGGGAAGTATTTTCAGCCATAGTGTGCAACTATTTATTTAGCAGTATCTTTCTCAAATACTGTTATTTAGGAATTAAATCTGAAGGAAGTATCAAAATGCTAAAATAGGGTAAAAATGGGAGTTTGAAAGACTATTTTCGTTCAAAATAATGGAATTTCCTTATATTTTCATCACTTTAGATAGGGCTTGATGTAAAATGCACAACCTTTTTATATTACGGTGCTCATGCGTGCGTGCAGGTTTAAGGCATGCCAATTCATTTTTTATCCTTTGCAGGATTAAGCTTCACATTTTGAAGGTATGCGTGATACCTTTTTACATCATCTTTAAAATTATTATTGTAACTCCTGCTAAATCCCCAATGTACCTTGCAGGGGACCACTTCGTTTCCATTCTCATCAATTATACCCCATGTATAATCAACTTTAACTGGCCATCTGGTTTTTGTTACGTATGCATATCCATCACGGTACCTGGAGGCAAGTTCATAGGCTTTCAGTGAAATGGTTTTAGACCCTTTCCGGTCAACATAAACCCATTCACCATCAACAACGGCTTTTATCATACCCCCCATACAATTGCGGGGTTGCTGAAAGCGATAATCAATAACCAATTCACCGGCACCGTTAATAAAACCCCATTTGCCATCTGCCCAATTGCCGGTGCGCACGGCAGCCAACCCTTCTGAAAAGTCACGAACGCCGGAATATATTAACGGGATAATTTCATTACCAGCCTCATCAATATAACCGCACTTCAGGTTCACTGGGGGTGTGCCCATTTTTACCCTTCGTTTCCCTTCAGATAGTTTTCCAATATAATCGTAGTGCTTCATAATAAATCCAACAATTTATACGCGAAAAACCATGTTTTGCAAAACAACGTGTTGATGCCCCCTTGCCCCACACTCAACGTCCGAAACGTTTTTGTTCTGCAGTGCAATAATACAATAAAACCAGATGAACCAGATGATCCAGGAATAATTTAATGACTTTATAACAGCACCAGATTGATAAAAAACGGGATCAAAGAACAATTTTGATCCCGCCATAAACAAACGTGTTGATGCCATACTGCCCCCCACTATACGTCCGAATCGTTTTTATTTTGAAGTGTAAAAATACAAAAAAAATAAAATGAATCAGGGATGACTTCAAGACCTATGGTTTTGATTAAATAATGCCACAAAAGCTACCCTGATAAATTAAACAACTTTATCAGTAACATCATTTATTCTAACCGCATCCAATAATTTATTCCATGATGGTGTTGAAAGTATTGGAGCAACAATGGTATATTCATCCACCAGCGACCATTCGCAGGGCAGAATATTGTTTAAGATTGAATTGGTTATCATTAAAGGTTTTTTCGGCTCCCCGGCAAAAACGATATAATCATATTTCCCAATAATTAAATCTACTGTATTGGTTATGAGCTTTAGAATTTCGGTTTTCCCGCTCCTGCCGTTTTTCATTTGCATTACCATCCCTTGCTCATAATCAGGTAATTTATAGTTTACTTCCAGGATTATATCGTGTATTTGTTTTTTAAATTCGCCACTATTCAACAAGTTGTGTTTCTTTAAAACCTTTTTTCCAAAATGTACGTCTCTATCGGGTCCCGAAATGGTTAAATCTTCGCCCTTGTTAACGAAGAAAAATATAGCCTCACAATCATTATTAATTAATTCTTCTATAACTGCAATGCTGAATAACGGCATTTTCAATACAATCTCCTTATCCTCATTGTAAATCTTACCTTGAGTAAGCATTAAAATTTGCTCTACAAGCAGATTCGTCAATTCATAATCATCTGAATTAGATAGTATTGTGTTTCTGATTTCTATAAACCCATCTTCATGAGAAACATCAACCCCTCTTGCTGATTTAGCCGGAATCCAGTAAAAATACAACGAATCATCTCTGCGATGAAATTTTACATCAAAAGGAAATTTCGCAATGGTCGCGTTTAAATCAGTAAAACTAAATTTACTCTTCGGTAAAATATTATGAACTATACTCATACGACGACAAATGTAAGGGTTTGGCAGTATTTCATTGAAGTGTGTTATTCCTTGGCAAATGACCTGTATATTAGGCCTGTCATTGATTGAGAATAAAGCGTGAAAATAACTTCTTGAAAAGGCAGGAAATGTTCCTGAAAAATTTCCAGTTAGTCTATTTATATTCACAGCATTGATTATTGAAAAGTTATCAGCGGTCTTAAAATAGAGCAAAACCCCTCTGTCGCCTTCCCCGTGTGCTTGCGCTGAGGATAACCGGAGGGGCCTTGCCTATTGAAGTCCAAAAATACAAAAATTAACACATTAAACAAAAAAACTGAAAGAAGATCAGAAACATATGAAAAACGACCTGCAAAATTCCGGTATTTTTATCTAATAACTGTGCATAAAATAAGAATGGCCCCAGTGTCGCCTTCGTAGTGTGCTTTCGCTTACGATAACTTCTGAAGCCATACTTAGTGCAAAGATAAAACATTCAATACGCCAAAGTAAAATAAAACTACAAAACAAATGCCGACCAATCAACTAAAAAGGGTTTCCTCCCCTCCCGTATTATAGCCGGCATCTATTGAACCACAAAAGTATAACAAAAACAGAATAAAATTATATTCAACCCTTAATGTTTATTTCAAATCCAGACACCATTCTAAATCAGAATAAAATGTAGGCGGCATAATACATACCTATCCTTTTTCTTAATAAATTTGTAATCTCAACAATGCGGGACAACAAGCAATTTTAGCAGACCATACTTAGATAGAAAAAATTATGATCACTCGAATAAACAATCGATTAATAAGGATAGGCGTTTTCTATGATGGAAATTACCTGATACATGTCAGCAATTATTACCAGTATTCACATACGCGCAAAAGCAGGATAAGTATTGCCGGACTGCATAAGTTTATACGTAAGCAGGTGGCCGGGCTTGAGAGTGTAGAGGAGCGCTTTTGCAAGATTGTGGATGCGCATTATTTCAGGGGCAGGTTAAATGCCAACGATGCCTTACATCAGGACGATTTTATATTAAACGAACGCAAGTTCGAAGATATACTAGGCGACGAATGGGTAACTACGCACTTTTTGCCTGTTAGATATTACAAAGGAGCAAATCATGAAAAAGGCATTGATGTATGGCTTGCCGCTGAAACTTTGCAATTGGCTTCATCCGGGAAATTCGATGTAATTGTGTTGGTGACTTCCGATGGCGATCATGCTTCGCTTATCCGCAAACTCAAATTGCAGGGTATGCATGTAGTTTTGCTAAGCTGGGACTTTGAGTATATTACAAATTCAGGTAAAAAAACGGGAAACCGCACCTCGCAGGAATTGTTGGAGGAAGCCACCTACCCCATTGCCATGCATCAGCTTATTGATAACCGCTTAATAAAAAATGAACCGCTGATAGCCCAATTGTTCATGCCCTGGATTGACGAAACACCAAAACCTGTAAATCCCAAACCATTGCCTTCATCGCCAGGGGAGGCGGGGAATAATATTGGCACTATACTTTTGTTGAATGGGAATTATGGTTTTATTAAGCATCCGAATTATTACAACAATTTATATTTCCACAAACTAAGCACCATTAGTGATTTCAGCAAACTTAAACCGGAAGATGAGGTTTATTTTGAAATCGGGACCAACAGACAGGGGGAAGCCATTGCCCAAAAGGTAAGCCTGAAGATTTAAGGCCAAAGGGTTATTGGCCGGAAAAGGGATTTTGAGAAACATTACAATACCTTGTCAGGACCTGCTGGAAAACTAACAACAACTCACATCTTTTTTTATATTACGGTGCGCTGCACCTTTTTATCATTTTGAATTATTCACTCTACAAATATTACGGTGCGCTGCACCTAAAACATAGCCACAGAGTGGCGAAATATTTGTAGAAAATGTATGATGAATGATTTTGGAGGTGCAGCGCACCGTAATATAAAAGCGCAGAATGTTCAATTCGGGAAAACCCGTTTCATTTAAAAAAATAGTATTGTACCATATTGGCCTCCAATGATATATTATTTTTTCAGCACACCCTTATTAAATTTGACTGTTCCAATGGTTACCTGATACGGAGTTTAATCTTCAACATTTTTCCCATTATAGCTTTCCATCATTCTCTGTGCAACAGAACGCTGTACTTTGGATTGGACAACCGGGCTCATATTTTTCAGCTTAAAAATATTGTTAAAGCCGTAAAATCCAAATTCAGAAACCAGTTTACCAATAAGCTCATCAGCAAATGAGGAGGAAATATCATTTACCCCTGCAAAATCGAGCTAAATTCATATCTGAACAGGCTAAAAAATCATTTATTGTTCAGAGGGTTGCATAGTTGCTTGTTTTTACCTTAACTTTGAATAAAAATTAACACCATGCTTAGTAATATTCTATCTTTTCTGGTAGCAGTTTTTTTTATTATAGCCTGTATTTCCCTGGCCATTCAATTGATCAGGTTTGGTTTTGGCAAAGATGATAATATCTGTAACATAACGATTATAAAAGGAAAGTCGTCGGATGGGTTTATGGATTCAGAGAAAAACAGTCAAACCATAAGACCGGTAAAAACAATGACCACTCCTCCGGGCACCTCAGGTTTTGATTTTAGCGAGCTTAAACCGAAAAATGAGGTTTATTTTGAAATCGGCATCAACACCAAAGGTGAGACCATTGCCCAAAAGGTAAGCCTGAAGATGTAAGAACGAGGTGGTATACCGGGTTGGGTTTATTACAAATCAGTTTTTATATACTAAATTCATGGTTTTTCCCGAAACAGTTCTGTCATACATGCCAATATATTAGATGCTTCCTCCTATGGCGGACAGGTTTTACTTTATTATCAACCGGACTTATTCTTTCTGCCTGACGTAACACAGGTTTTTGGCTATCTTTGCAGGCATGGCCATACTATACATCTACCTTGCTTTTGTTTTTTTGACTGGCGTTCTTCAGCTTACGCTGAATTTAAGGTTTATGGCCTTCGCCTTATTTGTGTTGACTTACCCAATTAGCCCATTCATACTCGCGGCCATGGTATGGAAAAGTTATCATCGCAAAGCAGTTGTTTTGTTGGTAGCGCATTGTCTGGCATTGGCCGCTTTTGGTTTTCTTTACTTTTTAACAAGCCTTCCGGCTGCGTAGTAATCAAAATTAGAATGCCTGGTGCTGATACCACCGCAGGATGCTCTATGAAGTTGGCATAGTGAAAAATCTCATGATAACCATCTGATAGCAACTAATAAAAATTAAGGGTGCAACGGCTTTAATGTCAATGTAACTTATTACTGATGTCAATACAACGAATCAAGTAAGTATGGCAAGGCTGGGCTAACAGGCACATCATTTTCATGGATAGTACTTAACACCTCTACATTGAGCACACGTTCTTTGGCGATGCGGTTGGCCTGGTTTTCCTGCATTTTTTCAAATATATTGCGCACGTACCTTCCATTACCAAAGGTTTTGTCACGCGAAGCAAATGCCTGCGAAAAAAGGTCCAATACCTTTACTTCCGCATCATGGGTGAGGGTGAAATCCAATTTTTGGCATAAACTTTTAAGTATGCCCATCATTTCAAATGGTGGGTAATCGGGAAAGTGAATGTATCTGTTGAAGCGCGATTTAAGCCCGGGATTGGTATGAATAAAACCATCCATTTCATCGTTGTAGCCTGCAAGAATAACAACCAGCCTCTCTCTGTCATCTTCCATGCGTTTAATAAGGGTTGCAACTGCTTCCCTGCCAAAATCATCTTTGTTTTCGCCCACAAGTGAATAGGCTTCATCAATAAAAAGCACGCCATTTAAGGCTGAGTCCACAACCTTGTTCACTTTTACCGCGGTTTGACCGGTATATTCGGCAATGAGCCCGGAGCGGTCGGTTTCAACCAGGTGCCCTTGTTGTAAAAGGCCCAAATGCTTGTAAATTTTCGCTACAATGCGGGCCACTGTCGTTTTTCCGGTTCCGGGGTTGCCTGTAAACACAATGTGGTATGACAAGGCGGAAGCCTTTAAACCCGAATCTATCCGTGCTTTTTGGATGCGGATAAAATTAACCAGTGAGTTGACTTCCGTTTTTACCGCTTCCATCCCAATAAGACTGTTCAGCTCATCCAACACTTCATCGAGGGATGATGAGTTACTGGCTTCTTTCTGTGCATTTATCTCCGGGTCTACACACAGTGGGTTATGGGTTTGCGCATAGATGTATTTTAGTTTTTCCACTTCTTCAGTGGTTTCTTTACCATCAGCTTTCGATATAATGGTAGCAAAACGGTATAAATGACTGGCATATTCATCGTACAGGAGGCTGTCAATTAATTTGAGGAAGGCAGGCAATGTAAAATCGGAAGTAATGGTTGTATTGTCCGGTGTTTTCATATCAAGCATCAGTGGTTTTTGTTCATTGCCAATGTCGTATATTGAGGTGGCAAGTGACTTGAATTGACCCTTTTTATGATGCTCAACCAAGGTCAAGTAACCAGCGTCCGACAGCGAAGGCGAAATTTTGTTGGGCAAAAGGGGTATAATTAACAGGCTCATTCCTGTGGCTTCAATTGAAGAAGCTTTAAAAAAAGGTGCTGTTAACAAATGAACGGTTTTTACCATATCCCACACCACACAGCCATTTATAAATTCAGTCCGGGTAGCATGAGCAAGGGGAAAGTCCTTTAGGCGTTCAGCCAGGGCGGTGTCATTTTGCAACTTTTCTGATAAAGGCAAAATTTTATTGACGTGGTATTGAAGCAATTGGTAAAACTCTTCGGTAAACATGGCGGTTAATGCCTGCTTCTTTTGTATATCTTCATCCTCTCTGGACTGGAAATTTTTCTGCTTATGTATTGAATAACCGGAAGGTTGAGCTCTTTTATTCGCAAAGCAATTGTAGCATAAGTTGCCACCATCGGTGAGTTTTCCCATTCCCCACATAGGTTTATTCATAGCGTTTAATTTCTTTTTGCATAATGCACAATGGGTCAGTTTTTCAGGCAACGGAATGCCATTGTACAACGCATCGAATTTTTCCCTTCCCATAAGGGCAAAATATATGGCATCGAAAACTCCCAGAAAGGTGGGAACATATGTCCAGCAGAACAATGCATACACAGTGCCCCGGATATACTGCCTCAGGTAAAACCGGTGAATGCCCAAAGTGCCCAATAACAATGAAAGTACAAAGGCTGTGCGTTTCGATTTAATGGATGGAACAGCAGCGGGTTGTGATGTAGCCATATAGTGAACAGTAAATAATATAAAATGATCCCTTTTGTTGATTGAATATCCTAAAAAGGAGAATAATAGCAAATATATGGAATGTTGAATGACTAGTGCGTCTGTATAAAAATAAATTTCATTATTATTGAATCATCGTGCTGCGGCACAGATATTCAGGGAGCGAATGAACTAAAAAATTGATTCGCTCCCCATAGGTTAACAAGTTGTAGGTTTTTAAGCAGATACTGTTTGGTTCCCCAAAGAAAGACGGGCCCCACAAAGAAACCACTCCTTTTTACACTAAATTTCTGTTTACTTAAAATTGAAGTTCAGTCCAATTGTTAAATAATCTTTATCCTGTGGAAAACTGCTGTTCGACAGGTTAAAACTATACCCATACTGCACTTGCAGTTTTATTTTTTCAAAACCGCCTTTCAGGGTTATGGCCGGCTCCATTAGAAAATTAGAATTGTTTTCTTTCAGATAATCTACCTGATTGATACAGTCAAAAATCAAATCGCCATCAATGTTACGGTAATTCAGGTTCACAAATCTCGCGGAGATAGCAGCAGCAAAGTGTTTTGATTTATAACCGAAATTTGGCTGTATCCCATATCGGAGAATACCTGCGGATATATCTCCTGTAGTTTGAGGGTTATCAAACGTCGTAGAAGGGAGATGATTTTCCATGCTTCCAAAGCCGAATATTCCATACGCTTCGAAAACAAAATTATCATACACAGGTGTGTAATATCCCCCGCCAAGTTCAATGAATTTACCGGAACCTCCATCCCCATTGCCCAAATCACCTGGAATAAACAAACCGCCATTGGCCTTTATGGCAAACGATTCGCTTACACCATATGCGCCCTGAAATTCAATCTCGTTGCCATTCCCCAGGAGGGTGAGGTTGGTTTCTCCTTTCGCTGAAATTAAAGGCACGTTCTGTGTATCCGGAGAATAAAATTTTGGACTGCAACCCATCAGTAAGCTGCAACCTGCCAGGAGTAATATGCTTGTATATTTCATGATTTTAGGTTTTGGTGAATGATGAACATTAACTGTAAAAAGTTAAAAATGAAAAAGTTATTAACAGATGTCAAGACGATTATATTTCTGGAACTAACCTTTTCAAAAAAAAGGAAGTTCAGTGTCTTTTACAAAACATCAAAACTTGTATATAAGGGTTGATAATTTTTATTGTCATAGTTGAAAGCATTAACATCTGGAACAACATTCGTAAATGAGTATTTCCTTTTCATTAATATTGCTTTCGGTACTTACAACTTCTTAAATAAAGCACAATCAATATTGATGCTACAAGTAAGAAAAGCCTGATTGTAGCCATTCCTTTCCATTCCAACACTTATTATCACCTTGACTGTCAGCTATATAATAATTTATAATTCTTTTTCGTCTGAAATGGCTCAAATCTCCTCAAAGTGTTGAGAGGAATGCACGATGCTGTGGAATTGGACGGGATAAGGGTAATAATAAATTATCAACCCACGCTGAAAGCATCCGCGAATAACAGAAAGACTGATAAGTAAATCCTGAACTTTTTACTGCCACACAACAGTAAGTCCTACTTTTTTAATCAATCGGCCTCCATTATTGAGATCAGTATAACTCATTATTTTTGGTACCAGGGCGCGAAAGGCCTGTCTGCATGCATATGCAGGCAGGCCAGAAGCCTCACAAGGTTTTATTCATTGATATTTAGCGCTTTGTGCAAACTGGTCTTTGCGTTTTAGGGGATTTTTTTTATCTTTATTTTCTCAGACTATACCTGCTTATTATTTAGACACATTCTATATTAACCCTAAAATTTGGAAAACAGTAAAATTTAGCAGCAGGTGATGGATTAATTATTATATTTGAGGGATTTTCATGTGTAACATTGTGCACTAAATAAACCATGGCATTTAAGGAGATATATTCCCAGGTTCTCATATGCTTAAGAAAACATTCTGAAGCAGAATGTAACTGCTATGCTGTTAGAATGCGTAGGGGGGGGGGGTACAATACTGTATATCAGAAAGTTGCAAATCTACCCGATAGTTATTTGGTCTTCAGACCCAAAAGTTTATTTGTTTTATTTTTCAGGTTATTTGCAAATGTTCCCTCCTTAGATGATTCATGGTATAAATGGGTAAATAATTTTTTTTTACAATTAAAAAGATTCCACAATGAAAACACATAAACCCTTTCTAACATTAATATTCTTGCTTTTTGGTTATTTCAATTACGCCCAAACCTTACATCAGGTAGGTGCCCTGAATTTACTTGAAAGCAATGGACAATTTTACAGAATCAATGGTGATGATACAACCAAATTATTGCCCGATAAGATTGTACTGAAATTCAAAGAAGGTCTTACACCTGTTGCCAAATCTGGATTTTCTGGCAGCAACGGCCTAACATTCATTAAATCTACACTCAATGGCATTTGTCTGTACAAAATAAATCAGGTTTCTGATTTCATTGCAATTGCACAAAGCCTTTCTGCGTCCCCTCTCTTAGAGTATTTCGACTTAAATTATTTATATAAGTCTCTGACAAATTTTATGCCTCCCAACAACGACATTGATTGGTTTAACTGGATTCCATGGCATGTGCAGGAGAATATCATGTGGCCATACACTGAAACAGATGTATATGGTGCGTGGAATATAACCAAAGGCAGCCCTGATATAATTGTTGCAAACATTGATAATGGCATTGCACTTACCCATCCAGATTTGGGTGATGGAACTGATGGCTACTCGAACATTTGGGTGAACCACGGTGAAATACCAGACAATGGAATTGACGACGATGAAAACGGATATGTTGATGATTATTATGGTTGGAACTTCGGAATAGATAATAACGATTATGGCAACAACGATGTAACACATTATATGCCTGATGCGAGAAGTCATGGAAGCATGACCGGATCAATAATCGCAGCAAAAACCAACAATGGACCAACAAGCGGTGAACTCGGTGCCTTTGGCATTGCAGGTGGCTGGGGCAGCAGAGGTATAAGTCTTATGAATGTTAAAAACTCCTACATGCATGCAGGGAATGAATATATCCAGGCAGCATTAATTCCCTATGCTATTGAATATGTCTGTTTCAATGGTGCCAAAGTTGTTAATATGGCGTTTGGTGGTAAAGACTATTCATATGCAATAGACGACGAAATTGGTTATTGGTATAGTCGTGATGTTGTCTTTTTGTCCGCTTCTGGGAATGATAATAAAAGAGGAGTGCTTTTCCCTGCTAACTCAGAATACGTTATAGCAGTGGGCGCAACTGAAATGTCTGGAACCGGAGTTGAATCAAAATGGAAACTAACTGAAAGTGGGTCAAATTACGGAAACGGGCTTGAAATTATGGCACCAGGAAGTCCTATTGCCATATCATATGAAGGTGTTAATGAATATATGTTACAGACATTAGATGACGCTTCATGTAGCACTTCTGCTGCTGTTTCTTTTGCCAGTGGAGTAGTAAGTCTTATGTTATCAGCTAATCCATGCCTGACTCCTGATGAAATACGGGATATTTTGAAGGAAACAGCAGATAAGATAACCGGAGGGAGTTTAAATTATAAATATGATTTATTTCCTGACAAGCCTGGATTTTGCGAATTTATGGGTTACGGCAGAATCAATGCCGGACTTGCAGTTGCCCAAGTTTCTACTGGGTCTCCAATTACAATAACAGGAGTGGTGGCACCTTGGACCACCGACAAGAATATTTACCATGACATCACCATTGAACAGAATGGTGTACTTGAGATTGTTAACTGCAAAGTATCTTTTTCCCCTGATGCGAAAATAATTGTTAAACAAGGAGGCAAGCTAATAGTTAATAAAAGTATGCTATCCGGACTTTGTGATGCCACCTGGCCTGGCATAGAAGTTTGGGGCAATAGTTCGGCCAGTCAGTGGTCCAATGTCAATGGCGCATACGCTCAGGGTTATGTGGTTTTAGACAGCGCAACCATTGAAAATGCCGTTTGCGCTTTAAACTTATGGAAACCTGGTGACTATACCCATACAGGTGGCGTAATTCATGCAACAGGAACCACTTTCAGAAACAATGCCAAGTCTGTTCATGCTCTGCTTTATAAGAATTTCCATCCGGTAAATGGTAAGGAAATGGAGTACAATTCCTGGTTTAATGACTGTACTTTCGAAATTACAGAAGATTATACTGGCACACATACTTTTCACAAACATGTGGATCTTAATCAGGTGAATGGAATTAAATTCCGTGGTTGTGATTTTAGTCTTTACAGTGAGGCAAAAAATATCTCCAATTATAACCAGGCAATTGCTGCGTACAGTTCAGGTTTTAAGGTTGAAGCAATCTGTAACACTCCTGTAATTGGTAGCTGCGATGACAGAAGCACTTTTAGCGGATTCTACTCTGCAATTTATGCAGGTAACGGATCAGGCCTTTCTTATACTTTCTCAGTAAATAGAGCTGATTTTACCGGCAATTCAATCGGTGTTGAAGTGAATAGTGTAACAAAACATGCTATACTGTTTTGTAATTTTAAACTCGGCGCAAACAACGGAGATGATGGCACTTGTAGTGCTTCCGGCGCACCTTCCTTTGGCATTGACATGGTTGGAAGCAATGGCTATATTATAGAAGAAAACGACTTCAGAAAAAACGATGGTGCACCACTGGGCCTATATGTGGGCATAAGGTGTAAAGACAGCAAAACACCACAGGACGTCATATACAGGAATAATTTTAATGGCTTGAGCTATGGTAATTATGCAGAGGGTTTAAACCGAGAGCATATCGATGAAGACAATAACGGTCTTCGATTTATGTGCAACACCAATCAGAACAATACCATTGATTTTATTGTTGCTAAGAAGGATGATTTTGATAACCCAATGATTCACTCTTTTCAGGGGTCGCGGTATCTTGAGGCTGGGAATAAATTCTCAGCCAGTCCATTGCAGTATGGTCATTTCAGGAACAACGGCAGGCAGGTAATCAATTATTTTTATAATACCAATCCACCTGTCTATTATACCCCCATTTATGTGGTGCCGGTTTACGTTACTGCTGTTAACAATTGCCCATCCAATTTTGGAGGCATTAATCCCAAAACCATAGTGTTGAATGAGGGCCAAAGGTTGCAGCGAGAAGTTGATTTTGCTACAAACCTGACAAATTTTAATAATGTTAAATTGCTGTTTGACAATCTTAAAGACGGTGGCGACACGGATGGACTGAAACTTGAGGTTTTAGGCGCATGGCCAGAGGATATGTGGGAGCTCAGGGCTAAATTGCTTGGGGATTCTCCACATTTGTCTGATGAAGTGCTAAAAATGGCAGCCGATAAGACCGATGTTCTTCCAGAGTCTGTTCTGCTCGAAATTCTCTCGGCCAATCCCGATGAATTGCGTAAAGAAACCCTGATTCAATATCTTGAAAACAAGGAACAGCCATTGCCTGAATATATGATATCCATATTAAAGCAACTGGCGGGTGGCATTACATACAAAACCGTGTTAAAGCAGGATATGGCAAGGTATGAGGCAGAAAAAATAAAAGCTGCCAACGACCTCATCCGTTCATGCCTGAACGATTCCTATATTGATATGGATTTCCTGCGTAACTGGTACAACAATCTGAACAGCCTGAATGCTGATTACGAGATTGTATCCTCCTATCTTACAGAAAAGAATTACAGCAGTGCATTGACTATGCTCGACATTATACCTGCTGTCCGCGATCTGGCTGGAAGTGAACTGGATGAATTTAACGATTACAAGAATCTTGTAATATGGCAAATTCAAATGATTCAGCAGGGAGGCGATATAACTTCTATTGATAATACCGCTTCTGAAATGCTGCTTGAAATTACCGAAAACGGCTCAAGCCGTGCTTCTCTGCAGGCCAGGGCAATGCTTGAGTATGGAAAGGGCTATCATTTTGAAAAATGTTTGCCCGAAGCCGAACAGGCTTCGCTAAAAAGCAGCGAGGTAAATAAGGTTGTTTTTGAGAATGGTATTTCAATATCAGCCAATCCCAATCCGGCTAATTCATGGGTTGCGTTTGAGTACGAACTGCCTTTTAATGTTAACAACGGAGAAATCCTTGTAACAGATATGCATGGAAGGATAATAGTTTCCTTCATGGTAGCGGGTACCTCCGGACAACAGGTTTGGGATACCCGCCAGCTTGAAAAGGGCATCTATGTTTATACCCTTAAAGCTGGCAACGCCAGTAAGCAAGGTAAATTGGTTGTTCAATAATGTTAAATCAGGCTTATCCCGGATCATTCCGGGGTAAGCCCTTTTTTCTCTGCATATGCGAAATACAATAATCACAATACTTTTTTTGATTCAGGGAGCTTTTATTCATGCCCAAGACTACAAAATTGTCTGGCAACAGTGTTTGGGGGATGAACGTCCCACTTATAATCATTCAGTAACCAAGATATCTGATGGATTTTTTCTAACCTTAGGTATAAATTCCGGAGAAGGGATAACAAATTACCACGGCAGTGCGGATATTTGGTTAATCCGAACAGATTCGCTGCACAATATATTGTGGGAAAAATGTTATGGCGGCTCAGATACCGACAATCCTCGTAAAATTATACCCATTACCGATACTACCTTTTATATTTTTGGCTCCACCTATTCTGTTGATGGCGATGTACTTTCTGGCAACTATGGCTTTAACGATGTGTGGGTGGTAAAAATAAACGGGCAGGGCGATATATTGTGGGAGAAGACGTATGGCTCTCCTCTCTCCGAAATAATGAATGATCTGGTTGTAACTCCTGACGGAGGCTTTGTTTTTACCAATCGATTCTATAGCCTTGGTGGGGATGTAAGTCAATATTATGGTTTGTATGATGTGTGGATGTGCAAGTGCGACCCTGAAGGCAATATAGAATGGGAGAAAACACTGGGCAATGAAGGAATGGACAATGGCGTATCCCTTTTAATCAACCGCCTCGGTAATATTGTGATGATTGGTGCGGTACAATTTCCCGGGGGGATGGTTACCTGCAATCCACAGGGTGAGCTCGGCAATGTTTGGTTGGTGGAGCTGGATATGCAGGGGAATATTCTGTGGCAGCAATGTTATGGCGGCAGCGATTATGAAGCAGGGTTCGATATCATTGAGACGGATGGAGGATATATTTTTGCTGCGGTGGCATATTCAAATGATGGAGATGTTTCCGGCCACCATGGCCCGTTTGGATTAGATGGAAAACCCGATATCTGGATTGTAAAACTCGATACTCTAGGTGAAATTATGTGGCAGAAGTGTCTTGGAGGAACAGGATACGATTACTCGTCTGCAATTTTTGAAAATGATACTGGTGAAATTCTGGTTTTTGGTGAGACTTCTTCAAACGATGGTGATGTGTCTGGCAACAATTCCAACCCTGATGAATTCGATATTTGGCTGGCTAAACTCGATGCCAACGGCGTGCTGCTGAAGCAACAATGTTTTGGAGGAAGGCGTAATGATTATTTAAACAACCATTCCGTAGCAAAAATCAATGATTGCCGGTATATAATTTCCAGTGAAACCACTCATGGTAGCGGCGATGTATTATGCACTTTACCAGATACTTATGATTCCGACGCCTGGTTTTTCGAGATAAAGGACTGCGATTATTATGCCCCTGCAATTCCTGACCTGCCTTTAGGCTCTGCCGATATATGCACCGGATCAACACCACAAAGTACATACACCATACCGCCAGTCTCAAACTCACATGGCTACGTATGGGAATTAATACCTTCATCCGCTGGCACACTCAGCCAAAGTAACCATCAGGCTACCATAAGCTGGGATACCACCTTTAACGGAACAGCCGGCTTAAGCGTATTTAACTTTAACGATTGTGGCAGCAGCGCATGGAGCGATACACTGAACATACATGTGGAAACCTGCCTCGGCATAAACGAAGCCAAAGAAACCTTCGCAAGGGTTTATCCCAATCCCGCTAAACAATATGTGGTTTTTGAACTAAAAAATACAATGCTTTCGGGTAGGATAACCATAAGTGATATTACAGGCCGGCAGTTAGCTTCAATGCCAATAACCGGTGAAAAAACGATTTGGCAAACTGCCGGACTACCGTCGGGGGTTTACTTATATCGAATTGAAGGAGCAACTGCGGTAGCTTCAGGCAGGCTGGTGATTTTGAATGAATAAATGGCAGCCCGGGCTGTAAATTGAACTTTAACGCATTGAGTAAGAACCTTAAAAACACATAAGTCATGAAAAATCTTCTAACATTTATCCTCTGCATAGTCAGCTTCACAGCTTTTTCACAGACCTTTAATAATACGTTTCCTCATCCCGGTTTTGGCGATCAGGTTGAACTTGAGGAAACCGGATACAGGGTGATGGGCTATGGGAGGGATACTTCCGAAGGCTATTTGCTGGTTATTCATACAGATTCCTATGGTGATACACTTCAAACCCGGAAAATGTATCCTGGTTTTGAATATCCGGAAACACTTAAGATGGTTACTGATCAGGACGGGAATCATTATGTAAACCAGCCTTACAATAGAGATACTATTTCAATTGTAAAACTCTCGCCCGATTGGGGTGAAGTCTGGCGAAAAAGGCTAACCAATAAATTTAATGAAGTCACTTCAATGCTGGTTACCAATGATAACCATATAATAGTGGCCACAAGCAGAAGATTGTTTAAACTTGATACAAATGGAAATATTATCTGGCAGCAAAATTACGGTGAAGCCAACGCGTCTTTAACCAGAAGCCGTCTGATTTGTGAAGTTACAAACGGCAATTTATTTTTATATGGATATGATATTATTGACTATACATTCTATCCCTATGTTCATATACCAAAGCTGAGAATTTTCAGCCAAAGTGGTGAAATGAGAGACAGCACAGTGCTCCCAATAAATACTAATAGTTCTATTTTATATGGAAACGATTATATTTGTTTGGGATCTGAATGGGACACTCCGAGCCCCACCCTGCTCTATCGGCATGATATCAATGGACTGATATTTCAGGAAAGGGAAATTCAT
>ENA-UOOH01001120-UOOH01001120.1-fermentation-metagenome-genome-assembly--contig:-NODE-1120-length-27211-cov-9.395345_pt1 | contig 27211 bp, 27 predicted proteins | sample MGYA00245778_ERZ724025 | MGnify/ENA primary metagenome ERZ724025 (study PRJEB28704, sample SAMN03018313) | fermentation metagenome | biome: anthropogenic terrestrial biome; feature: soil; material... | reverse complement strand
AGGTAAAATGAAAATTAAATATTTCCCTTTAATAATTTTCTTAATTGCATATATTTTTTTATTTGTAACAATGCCTCAAAATTATAAGTTACCATTACTATATATAACACCGATAATATTATACACATTATTCATATCCAAATCAATGTTAAATTATATGAGAAAAAAGCAGCGCAACGATGATGACTTAGAGGAATCAAACGAAACAGTATCTTCCGTATCATATTTTGAAAAGAAAAAGTCCGAAGAGCCTAAAATTCAAATTGGCTTTGATGATGTGGCGGGACTTGAGGAAATTAAAGAGGATTTAATGGATGTAATTGATTTTTTAAACAACGAAGACAAATACAAATCCATGGACGCCAAGGTTCCAAGGGGTATACTTTTGTACGGTCCCCCGGGAACAGGCAAAACACTTATCGCAAAAGCAATAGCAGGTGAAGCAAAAGCTACATTTATTTATTCCAGCGGTTCGGAATTTGTAGAGAAATATGTTGGAGTCGGAGCAAAAAGAGTGAGAACAATATTTGAAAGGGCTCGAAAAGAGGCTCCGAGCATTATTTTTATAGATGAAATAGATGCACTTGGTGCCAAAAGAAATTCCGAAAGCAACAATGAAAAGGATCAAACATTAAATCAGCTTTTAATTGAACTTGACGGATTTAACAATGCCAGCAATGTAATTGTTGTTGCCGCAACCAACAGATTGGATTTATTGGATGAAGCTCTCCTAAGACCGGGCAGGTTCGACAGAAAAATATATGTCGGAAATCCAAATTATCATTCAAGGCTTAAAATATTGGAAGTTCACACAAAAAATAAACCCCTTGATAAAAAGGTTCAGCTTAAGGATATTGCAGTAAAAACCCATGGCTTTTCCGGTGCCCAGCTTGCAAACATAGCAAATGAAGCGGCTCTTAAAGCAATTAAGGATAAATCGAAGAAAATCAACAATGATAATTTTGAGTTTGCAATTGAAAAAATTGCCGCGGGGTTGGAAATAAAGCATTCCACAGTTTCAGACAAGGAAAGAAGAATAGTTGCGTACCACGAAGCAGGTCATGCCGTTGCAGCAAAAATACTAAATATTGATAAGGTGCAAAAAATTTCAATAATTCCAAGAGACAAAGCGTTGGGATATGTTTTAAAATTCCCAACCGAAGATAAATTCCTCTATACAAAAAACGAGCTTTGCAGCAAGGTAACCGTGCTTCTTGCAGGCAGGGCGGCAGAAGAAATATTCATAGGTGAAATATCAACCGGTGCTTCAAATGATATTAAAGAATCTACAAATATAATCTATGAAATAATCTGTAGCTACGGTATGGGCAAGAACACACAAAACACATGCATTGACGAAAGATTTATCAAGTATTACTTAGACAATATCAAGGCAGAAGCTCAAGAAATGACAGGTGAATCATACGACAGAGCTATATCAATCATTCGGGAAAACGAAGCGGTAGTTGATAAAATAGCGCAGTATTTATTGAAATACGAAACCATGAATGCGGAAAAGTTAGATGAATTGATGGAAGAACCCAAAAAAAGGGCATTAATTTGATCTGTGTCATTCCAAGATCAAAGTGCCCGCAGTCTGACAGGGGACATTCTTTTTGTCTGCAAAGACCTTATTCGGGGACATTCCTCTTACCCCTATAGTAGATGTGTGTCCCCATACCTATTGTAAAGTCTTTATTTAAAATAATCCATTGGTTGGGTTCTTACTCCGTTTACTCTGACTTCAAAGTGAAGGTGGTTTCCTGTTGATTCTCCCGTTGAGCCTATAAGAGCAATAGTTTCTCCTTTGGCAACTGCTTGTCCCTTACTTACCAGCAATTTAGAGCAATGTCCGTATAACGTTGCAATTCCGCCGCCATGGTCAACTATTACATAATTTCCGTACGAATAGTGAAAGCCTGCATAAATTACTTCACCGGCATTTGCTGCCACAATAGATGTCCCATAAGGAGCTCTGATATCCGTTCCTCCGTGATTTGACCAGACGCCTGTTATCGGATGAACTCTTCCTCCAAATTCGGAGGTTCTTTCATAATGACCGGGTACAGGCCATGTCATTTCACCGCCCGCATATTCAACGGCACGCTGTGCTGCAATGATGTCTCTCTCTATTTGCTGTGACTGCTTCTCCATTGCAGCTTCCTGTCTTTGAATTTCTTCAATATTGTTTTGAAGGCTTGCCATATAATTTTCTTTCGACCGGGAAGCTACTAAAACTTCATTTTGTTTTGCATTTAAATCATTTATTATTGCAGTCAGCTCATGTCTTTTGGTTTCCTGGGCAATTTTCAGTTCTTCAACTTCTGCCTTTTGCTCACTTATACTTTTTAATAAATCCACATCGCTTTTAACGATTAACTGGATCATGTCGGCTCTTGTTAAAGCATCTATGAGACTTTCAGCATTAAGGATAACTTCTACGTATCCTCCTGTCCCGTTCATGTACATTGCTCTCAGGCGTTCTTCCAGCAATTCATTATTTTTGTCTATCTCTTCAGTCAGATCCGTTATTTTTTGTTCTGACTCCGCTATTTGCATATTGATTTGCTGCTTCTGAATTTCTTGCTTTTCAGTTTCTAATGTTAAAGTTCTCAGCTCACTATCAAGAATCTGTATTTCCGATTCTATGCTTTTTTTCTCGCCTTTGAGAGCATCTGCTTTTTGGCGTATGTCCTTTATTTGATCCTCAATTTGCTTCTGCTTGTACCTCAAATCAGCAATACTTCCTCCCGCACTTACAGGGAAAACACTTATTACAGTTACCGCTAACAGAATAATGACAACACATTTTCTAAACATAACACACCCCTTAAATACTTAAGAATTTTTTCAATGAAACCAAGCTGCCCAATATTCCGATGCCAATTCCTATGGTCATAAATATTATGATAAGGTCATTTATTACCATTTCAATACCGACCAAGTATCCTGACATACCGGATATAAGTGCTATATATCTGCCGGCAAGATAATCAATCGAATAATTGTATCCTAACATAATTATTAAAATGGCAACACATGAACCCATAAGTCCCAACATGATACCTTCTATCATAAAGGGTCCCCGCACATATCCGTTGGTAGCCCCTATATACTGCATTAGCTCAATTTCTCTTTGTCTGTTCAAAACAGTAATTTTAATTGTGTTGGAAATAATAAAAATACTTATCAGCAGAAGAATTAATATAACAGCTATACCAAGACGTTTAACAAAGTCTGAAATTTTAATAAGACTGTTAACAGCATCCTGATAATATCTAACCTTTTCTACTCCTTCAAAGGTTTCAAGCTTTGCTATTACTTCATCTGCCTTGCTTACGTCGGAAAGCTGGACAACATATGTGTTAGGAAACGGATTGTTTCTTAAATCCCGCAAAAGGTATGCATCATCGCCCCAGTCTTCCCTGACCTTTTCTAAAGCATAGTCCTTTGTTTGATAAGCAACCCCCATAACTCCGTCAATCTTCCTGAAGGATTTACCCAACTCCACAATTTGCTCATCCTCCACACCTTCTAAAACATATACCGCTATTTGGTCAAAGGTTTCTTTAGCAACCATTGCCATGTTATTTACATTTAAAACTATAACTAAAATAAATCCAAGTATCACAAGCACTGCAGTAACCGAACCGATGGAAGCAAAACCCATCATTCTGTTTCGCCACATGCTCTTAAAGGCTTGTCTGAATATATAACTAATCTTCTTTGGGTTCATCGCTGTATCCCCCTGAATTGATGTCTCTTATTATAGCGCCATTTTTGAGTTCAATTACTCTTTTTTGATAATGGTTCACTATTTCTCTGTCATGTGTTGCCATAATTACCGTGGTTCCGCGTTTATTAATTTCCGTCAATATTTTCATTATTTCTTTGGATGTTTCCGTGTCCAAATTACCGGTGGGCTCGTCCGCAATTATTGTTTCAGGCTTGTTTATAACAGCTCTTGCAATAGCAACACGCTGCTGCTCTCCCCCTGATAATTCATCGGGATAGTATTTGGCCTTGTCACTTAATCCTACCATACTCAAAACCAAGGGAACTTCCCTTCTGATGTTTTTTGCCTGACAGCAAATCATTTCCATTGCAAAAGCAATATTTTCGTATACAGTCATCTTGGGAAGAAGCCTGTAATCCTGGAAAATAAATCCGATATTTCGTCTGTATGCCGCCACATTTCTTTTTCTGATTTTATTGATATCCTGATTATTATATGTAATGATCCCATCCGATGGGCTTATTTCCCTAAGCAACAGCTTTATCAATGTACTTTTTCCCGCGCCGCTCTTTCCTACGATGAATATAAATTCACCCTTGTCTATTTTTATATTAATATCTTTTACAGCCGTAAACGTCTTTTTATATATTTTTGTTACATTATTAAACTCAATCACTTTTTCACCTCTTAGCATATTCTATTATACAACACAAAATGACAAAATTTCAACTATTATTATATTATTTTACTTTATTTTTAAATAAAATGGAATGTTTATTTTTAACAATTAATTAAATATATGGACTTATGGGAATATTCCTTGTCAGAATAAAAAAAAGACCGGCCTTTTTGTGATTTTTGCATAAATCCACCAAAAATAACGGTCCATGACATTTTGTTAACAAATAAGTTAATTTTTGTATTCTCTTTCTAAAACAACCTTCTGAGGCAATTCCTCCAAATCTGTTTTTACGACCGCAAAGGGATAAGTAAGAATTTGTGCCGTTACATCTCCCGGCTTGGGGTCCTTGTATTCCGCATAAACGGTCAATACCTTTTCTCCATCCGTATCGCTTAAAGTAATTTTATCTATTTCAACTTCGTATCCCGCCGTATTTTTTTCTCCTCTTGTAACAACAACATAAATTTCATCATTTATCTTGCACACTAATGCTTTTTCCTTCATCCTGTAATTTGGAAGCACTTCGGTGATTTGCCTTGGTATATTTTCCGGATTAATATTGTCAAAACTCACGTTTTGTACACCCTTTCCTCTAAAGTATCTGAAAAAAAACAAAAGTGCAGCAATAAATACTATAATCGCAGCTATAGAAACTATTCTTTTCATGAACATCCCCCCATATATGTACTCTTTATATTTTATTCTGTCTATATTTTTTTATGCTTAATATAAGAGGTTTGTTTATTAAATGTACAATAAAGTAATTGACATGTGAGCTTGTCTTTAAGTATAATTTATATATGAAGGGAGTTGAAAATATGTCATGCAACTGTAGTGAATTTCAACAAACAACATCTGAATTGCAATTGTTGAACAAAAGCATATTAGATATTGTAACGAAACTCGATGAACAAACATCTATGCTTAACAGAGCTGTTTTCAAATCTGCTACACATTGCGGCTGCATTGAAATACATGCAACAAAGCAAATATATTCACCTCATAAATCCTTGGAGGAAAACCAAAAAGAATTGGATACGCACATTGAGGGTGAATTATGCCCCAAATGCAGGGATAAAATAAAGGAAGAAATGGGAGAGCTGTTATTCTATATAGCTTCCATGTGCGAAGCATTGAATCTTAACATGGAAGAAGTTTTATCGGAAAAGCATAAGCACCTGAAAACTTTGGGGTTATACAACCTGCTGTAATAAAATATTAATAAAATTTATTCAATAAATTTAAAATAAAGATGAGATCCTTCGCTGTGCTCAAATGACATGCTTCGGGACCTCATTTTTAATTAGTGCTTTATCATCTATCTTTGGCAAAGTTCTATAAGAACTCCAAGTGTGGACTTTGGATGACAGAATGCTATCTTTGCTCCGCCTGCACCGTAGCGCGGTTTTTCATCAATCATTCTTATTCCTTTTTCCTTCATTTCGGCAATGGCTTTTTCAATGTCATCAACTTTGTATGCAATATGCTGAACACCTTCACCGTTTTTAGCAATATATCTCGCAATCGGTCCGTCTTCTTCCGTTGATTCCAACAGCTCAACCTCTGTATCACCGATAGGCAAAAAAGCGACCTTCACTTTCTGCTCCTCAACAATTTCTGTTCCGGCAGATTTTAATCCGAGTATATTTTCATACAAGTTTAAAGCATCATCTAAATTTTTCACTGCTATACCAATGTGATCTACCTTATTTACCATAAAAACCTCCTAATGACATAAGTACGGGGACTCTTTTATTTAATTGTTTTCAAAAACTCATCTCTTACTTCATAAGCATTCTTATTCTTGTTTAATATTTCAATAACTTCGCCATCTAATTTGTTTTCGCTGTCCGTATGCGAAATAACAATTTTCCTTAATTCCTCTTCTATAAGTTCAACAACCTCTAATTTTAGATTCTTCTTCCGTCTTTCCTCAAATTTCCCGCTTTCCTTCAGGTATTTCATATGTTCTTTAACTTCATTGATAAGGTTGTCAATACCTTCATTTTTTACAGCCACAACCTTAACAACGGGAGGTCTTCTGTCCATATCCATTGTTAAGTCGAGCATCATATTTACTTCAACGGCCGTGCGGTCCGCCCCAAACAAATCACTTTTGTTAATGGCAAAAATATCCCCTATCTCCATTATGCCTGCCTTTATGGATTGTATATCATCACCAAGACCCGGAACCATTACCATTAAAATAGTATCTGCAATTTTTACTATATCTACTTCAGATTGTCCGACACCAACCGTTTCTATTATTATGTAGTTATAACCGGCTGCATCAAGAACCTTTAAAGCACTCTTCGTATGCTTTGATAAACCTCCCAAATAACCTCTTGTCCCCATGCTTCTTATGAAAACATCCGGGTTCAGAGCTATGTCCTGCATGCGGATTCTGTCTCCTAATATGGAGCCGCCTGAATAAGGACTGGTAGGGTCTATTGCAATTACACCAACCTTATTTCCGGCATTGATTAATGCCTTGACAATTTTATCGGTAAGTGTGCTTTTGCCGGCACCGGGAGGCCCTGTTATTCCGATTATATGGGCGTTTCCCGTGTATTGATGTATTTCTCTTATGATTTTTTCTGCCTTATCAGGTTCATTTTCAACTGCGGTTATAAGCTTAGCACAAGCTCTCTTATCGCCTGTAAGCATTTTTTCAATCAATTGCGAATATATCATTCTCACCATCCTACAAATTCAGTTGTTATAAAATAGGGTTAGGGTATCTGTCTTTTCAAGTTGTTTTTTATAAAATCAATCGTTAGCGATGTCGGTGTGCCGGGCGTGAATATTTCTGATATTCCGGCATCCTTCAGCCCCTGGATATCTTCATTCGGAATTACTCCCCCGCCTATTACCAATACATCATCAACACCTTGCTCCTTTAATAACTCTGCAACTTTAGGAAATAAATAATTATGCGCTCCTGATAATAAACTCATTGCAACTACATCAACGTCTTCCTGCACTGCTGCCGCAACTATTTGTTCGGGAGTTTGTCTCAGCCCCGTATAAATAACTTCCATACCTGCATCTCTTAGTGCCCTGGCAATTACCTTAGCACCTCTATCATGCCCGTCAAGACCAGGCTTTGCAATTAAAACTCTGATTGGTCTATTCATCGTATCCTCCTACTAAAGCAATACTGCTTGCTCATATTCTCCAAATACTTCTCTCATAACACCGCATATTTCCCCTAATGTGGCATATCCCCTCACAGCGTCCAATATAAACGGCATTACATTTTCAGTTCCTTCGCAAGCTTTCTTAAGTAACTGCAATTTTTCTTTAACAGCTTCGTTGTTTCTTTGTTCTTTAGTATCATTTATTTTCTTTTTCTGCATTTCTCCAACTATGGGGTCAACTCTTAAAAGTCCTTTTGGAGCTTCTTCATCTACGTGATATTTATTTACTCCTACCACTATTCTGTCTAAGGATTCTATTTCCATCTGATATTGATATGCCGAATCCGAAATTTCCTTTTGGATATATCCAAAGTCTATAGCTCTTGCCGCACCGCCCAAATCATCAATCTTAGCTATATATTCCATTGCTTTTTCTTCAATTTCTTTTGTTTTTGCTTCAACAAAATACGAACCTGCCAACGGGTCAATAGTGTTTGTCACTCCTGTTTCGTTTGCAATAATCTGCTGAGTTCTAAGAGCAATGGTTACCGAATCGGTTGTCGGTAGAGCAAGTGCTTCATCTCTTGAATTTGTATGAAGTGACTGGGTTCCCCCGAGTACTGCCGAAAGTGCCTGCATTGCAACTCTTATGATATTGTTGTCCGGCTGCTGTGCCGTAAGCGTACAACCTGCTGTTTGAGTGTGGAATTTAAGCATCATGGATTTCTCTTTTTTTGCTTTAAATCTTTCCTTCATAATTTTTGCCCAAAGTCTTCTGGCTGCTCTGAATTTGGCAACTTCTTCAAACAAATCATTATGTGCATTAAAGAAGAAGGAAAGCCTTGGAGCAAATGTATCAACATCAAGCCCCGCCTTTATGGCAGCCTCAACATATGCAATTCCGTCCGCCAATGTAAAACCAACTTCCTGAGCTGCAGTAGAGCCTGCTTCCCTGATATGGTATCCCGAAATACTTATGGTATTCCAATTTGGAACCTCTCTTGAGCAATACTCGAATATATTTGTAATAAGCCTCATGGACGGCTCTGTTGGGAAAATATACGTTCCTCTTGCTATGTATTCCTTTAATATATCATTTTGTATAGTTCCTCTCAATTTATCGGCAGACACGCCCTGCTTTTCGGCAACCGCAATATACATTGCCAAAAGAACAGCAGCAGGTGCATTTATAGTCATTGAAGTGCTTACCTTGTCAAGAGGTATTCCGTTGAACAGTATTTCCATATCCTTTAATGAATCAATGGCAACTCCGACCTTACCAACCTCTCCCTGTGCCAATGGATGATCGGAATCATAACCTATTTGTGTCGGCAGATCAAATGCCACGGACAACCCTGTCGAGCCCTGTTCAACCAAGTATTTATATCTTTCATTTGATTCTTCGGCAGTTGCAAATCCGGCATACATACGCATAGTCCACGGCTTTCCCCTATACATAGTCGGCTGATATCCTCTTGTAAAAGGATACTGCCCCGGATATCCGATTTCACTTTCATAATCAATATCTGCAACATCTTCAGGTGTATATAATCTGTTAACAACAGCTCCCGACACGGATTTAAATTCTTTCTTGCTTTCAGGCGCCTTGTTTAACGATTTGTTCAATACATTTTCTTCCCATTTTTCTCTGATCTCATTCAAATGGGAAAGCTTTTCTTTTTCAAACATTTTTGCCTCCTCTGATTTCAAAACATCTTGTTTCTAAGTTATATATTAATATTAATTTATCATTTTTGCAATATCTTAAGCAAAATGACTTTTTTTATTTTATTCTTGCAAAAATAATACGGAAGTTTGACAGTTGAACAATAGGAAAGTCGTTAAAGGCATTGAAAGGGCTTTATTTTTTTGTCAAGTTTTTGTAATTTTTATGTAGCTATTTTTAGCTATGTAAGTAGCTATTTTTAGATTTTTAGCTATGTGTGATATAATAAGGAGGAATATAACACCCGTATTTTCAGCATTCCGACTGTCATAGATGGGATATTATACCAATGAATATTTTGTTAGTCAATGAATTTTCTAATGTTCTTTATATCTTTTTGTAGGATCATTTTCTAATGTTCTTTATATCTTTTTTATACCTTATTTACAACTCCATAAGCGTACATTTACAATAGAAAATGAAGCTTCATTTTAAAATAATATGTGCGAACATATGAACATTATAAATATCCCAATAATTTCCAGTATGGTATACTGGCAAAAATTGCAATGAAATTTATAATTATGTAAGCTAAGCATGCCTTTATAGTATTTCTAAAACCAATAGTATTTTTCATGCCGGCTAATCCTGCTGAAAAAATAATATTTTGATATGGTAGAAACCAACATGCTTGAAACGTAAATATAATAATTCCTACAATGAATGGACTTATACCGAAAGGTGTCAATATCGGTGATAAAATTGTAAGCAGTATTATAATTGAAGCATTTTGTGATACAACTACTAACCGTACCAACAGAACTGCAATTATAATTAACATTATTATCACATAAATATTATTTAAATTTCGAAAAACCGGGCTAATTAAATTCTGCATCCATACATCAAGTCCAACCGTTGATAATACATTACCAAGATTTAATACACCCCCGAGAAAAATTACAAACTCCCAAGGGACAGCGGTAGAAATTTCTCTGCCATCAAGAATATTAAATAAAAAGCAGAAAAAAGCTGCAAGTAAAGCAGTTATTGTGGAATTTATTTGTAATTTAGCTTCAAGTATCCAAAATACAATGGTAAAAGCTAAAATAACAGCTGAAATCTTTTCCTTACCGCTCATTTTATTATAACTATCAGCTAAAATGGTTCTTTTTTTTAATGTGATTTCTTCTATTGGTTTATACAAAGTTTTTATGGCAAAATATGAACAAATTAGGAATATAATGAGCCATGGTATCATGGCTATAAATCAATTGACAAAAGTTATTTTTGAGCTGACTTCTTTGGGGAGCGCCCCTAACAAGGTATATCCTTGAATACTTCCTGTTTTAAATGCGCTTATAGTAAGACCAAATCCAAACCATGCTGCCATAAAAATTCCATATCTGCCGGGGCTGTCAGATTCATAACCCATAGCATTGGCAATATTGAATGCAATTGACGCTCCTAAAACCACCTTTGCTGTTACACTTGGAATCAAGGGAGAACAAATAGTACCAACAATTAGAAGTGCTAATACTTGTCCGCTAAATGTAGGTGAAAATGCTTTAATCAATAAATAAGCAACACGTTTAAATAATCCTGTCTTAGTCACTGCTGCAGCCAAGCAAAATGCTCCTACAATAAGCCAAACCGAAGATTCAGCAAACGATGAAAATGATAGATTAAATGGAACATTTCCAATTACGACCCACAATATCATCATCATCACTGATGTAAGCCATTCAGGAACTACTCCTCCAACCCACCAGACAATAGATAGAAGAGTAATACCTAAAATACTCATAGCCGCATGACCGTTACTTCCTGCTCTAATTGCTGAAATTTCCAAACCTTCTGGTGTTTTTAACACATATACAAAAAGTATGCATATAAAAACTCCTGCAAATCCTAATAGATGTCTTTTCAATTTAGTTGTTCCGTATGATTCAATATTCATACCCACTGTACAACCTTTTTACATCAGCAATGCCGAAGCAATGCCAAAGTAAACAGACAATGCTAAAGCATCTACGATTGTGGTAATAAGCGGTCCTGCCATTATTGCAGGGTCTAATTTAAATTTTTTGGCAATTAGGGGAAGAGTTCCTCCAACAATTTTAGCCAGCATGACGGTGGATGCCACAGTTATTGATACTGTTAAGGAGACCATTAAACCTACCCTGTCAAACAGCATATTTTTTGCGAAATTTACTGTTGCTAAAGAAATTCCAACCAATAAACTTATTCTGAATTCCTTCCATAAAACTTTCCAAATGTCGTTCAGTTCTACGTCTCCTGTTGCCAAGCCACGAATTATTAAGGTTGAAGATTGGCTTCCCGAGTTTCCGCCGGTATCCATAAGCATTGGTATGAATGCGGTCAGCACTACGACGGAGCTGAGAACATCTTCAAATTTCGTAATAATTTTTCCCGTTACGGTGGCACCTATCATTAATAGCATCAGCCAGGGAATTCTCTGCTTAGCCAATGTAACTATTCCCGAATCAAGGTAGGGTTCTTCTGACGGAACCATGGCTGCCATTCTCTGGAAGTCCTCGGTTGCCTCTTCTTCCATTACGTCCATTATATCGTCAAATGTTATGATTCCGGTCAATCTGTGCTCTTTATCAACAACGGGCAATGCCATAAAGCCATATTTCTTAAAAATATTTGCAACTGTTTCCTGATCATCGTGTGTTTCCACATAAATAACTTCCTCAAATGCAATATCCATAATACTTTTATCCGGATCGGAAACAACTAAATTCCTCAGCGAAACAATTCCGTCTAATTTCCTTTTATAATCAGTAACATAGCATGTGTATATTGTTTCCTTGTTTAATCCTATTTCCTTTATGTGCTCAAGTGCTTCCTTTACTGTCATATTCTTTTTAAGCTCGACATATTCGATGGTCATCAGGCTCCCGGCGGAATGTGCCGGGTATTTTAAGAATTGATTTATTAAAACTCTTTCTTCATGAGTCGAGTTAGCTAAAATTTTACTGACAATATTAGCGGGCATTTCTTCAATCAAGTCTATCATGTCATCAAAAAATAGCTCATCCAAAATAAACTTTAATTCCTTATCTGTCACTGCATTAATAATATCTGCCTGCTGTTCCGGTGAAAAATAGGAAAAAACCTCTGCCGCCATATCCTTGGGAAGCATTCTAAAAACAAGCAAGGTTGTGGGCAGATCCAAAGGGTCTAATATTTCTGAAATATCTACTTCATTCATTTCAGAAAGTTCTCTTTTTAACTGAAGGTACTTTTTTTGTTCAATAAGTTCTAAAATGTTCTTTTCTTCCATTCTTGCATCCTCCTTTATAGTTAAGGACCTATTTTGTCCATTAGCCTATTAAGGAAGACACAGTGATAAACATGGCTTCCCTAACAGGATTGTTCTGTTTTCTTGTTAAATTATCAGGCAAAGGCTCAGAATCCACACTTACCACTCCTTTACAATTATTTAGAACTAAAATTAAATTCTTTTATTCATAACTATATTATACCATGATATGTTATAAATAAAATGAATATTTTAATAATTTTAAAATAGCTTTTAAAATAGCTGCATATCCCCAATAGAATATAACTTTAAAAGCTCTTTATATCCTTAAAGAAACTGTACATTATCCGCATTAAGCACAGAATTTATGTATATAACCGTGTAAATCTAAAATTTTAGTTGAGAGGTTTAATTTAGGCAATAAAAAATGGGACAGCAAGGTATTTCTCCTACTGTCCCACTGCTTAGCTTATGGTTCCTCCATCAAAGAGCATTTCAAACTCCTTGCCGGATATTGTTTCTTTTTCAAGAAGAGCCTGTGCGACGTTGTGAAGCTTCTCCATATTTTCGCTTAACAGTCTTTCTGTTTTATTGTATGCATTATCTATGATTCTTCGCATTTCATTGTCAATCTTCGATGCTACTTCTTCACTGTAATTTCTGATTTTATTAAAATCTCTGCCTAAGAATACTTCATCTTCATTGGTTCCGTAGGACATAGGTCCCAATTCATCACTCATGCCGTATGTTGTAACCATTGCCCTTGCAATTTTAGTTGCTCTTTCTATATCGTTGGAAGCACCTGTAGATATGTCGTCAAGGGCTAACTTTTCTGCAACTCTGCCTCCCAATAATCTTACTATATATTCTTCCATGTCCGTTTTTGATCTGTATGATTTGTCCTCTTCAGGAAGATACATTGTAAATCCTCCGGCTCCTCCTCTTGGGATAATGGTAATCATATGGACAGGATCTTTGTTTGACGAAAGTCTTGCAACAACTGCATGACCTGCTTCGTGATAAGCAGTAAGCTTTTTCTCGTTATCGCTGATAACCTTGCTTCTTTTTTCGGGTCCTGCAATAACCTTTGTTATTGCTTCCTCTATTATATCCATTGTAATAACTGACTGATTGTGTCTCGCAGTCAAAAGTGCGGCTTCATTCATTGCATTTTCCAAATCTGCGGGAGTAAACCCGGGAGTTCTTTTTGCAACTATTTCCAAATCCACATCCTCTGCAAGAGGTTTCTTTCTTACATGAATTTTCAATATTTCTTCCCTTGCCTTTACATCTGGAAGCCCCACATGAACCTGTCTGTCAAATCTGCCGGGTCTCATTAATGCCGGGTCTAAAATGTCAGGTCTGTTTGTTGCTGCTATGATGATTATGCCTTCATTGCCCGAGAAACCGTCCATTTCAACCAGCAGTTGGTTCAATGTCTGCTCTCTTTCATCATTGCCGCCGCCGAGACCCGCTCCTCTTCTTCTTCCTACAGCATCAATTTCATCTATAAATATAATGCACGGAGCATTTTTCTTTGCTTGGTCAAACAAATCTCTTACTCTTGAAGCTCCGACACCTACAAACATTTCAACAAAATCTGAGCCGCTTATGCTGAAAAACGGAACTCCCGCTTCTCCTGAAACGGATTTTGACAAATATGTTTTTCCCGTTCCGGGAGGTCCAACAAGAAGTACTCCCTTTGGTATACGCGCTCCAAGTCTTACAAACTTAGAAGGGTTTTTAAGGAAATCAACTATTTCGCTTAATTCTTCCTTTTCCTCATCTAATCCTGCCACATCGGCAAAAGTAATTTTTTTGTTTGGGTCATCTTCCTTTACCATTTTTGCTCTGCTTTTTCCGAAGCTCATTGCCTTGCCTGTTCCGCCGCCCTGAGATTGTTTCATGAACACAAACCACAAAACACCCAGCAGCACCAACATTCCGATAGTAGGAAGCGCTTGAATCCACAACGGAGTTGCGGGAACCGGCTCTCCGATTATTTCTATTTCCTCGGCTACAACTTTCTCGGCAAGATGTTCGGTATAAAAAATGCCCGAAAAATAAAATATGGATGGTATATATGAGGTAAATTGAGTATCGTCCTTATAAACGCCCTTAACTTGGCTGTCGGTAAAAGTTAATGATTTTACATTATCGTTTTTTATTTCAACTATAAGCTTGCTATAGCTTATGCTTGTCACATCCTTTGAAGGCTCAACCATGCTTTGAACCAGCAATATGATTACGACAAATATAAGAATGTACATAGCAATGCTTCTCATAAATCCTTTCAATTATTTCCTCCTCTTTGTCTAAAAGACTACTATGATATAAATTGTAACATAATAATTTAAGCATTACAATTATTTAATTATTAGATATAATAGTTATTGGTATATTTCTTCCTTCAATACGGCAATATACGGAAGATTTCTGTACTTTTCAGCATAATCCAAGCCGTAGCCTACCACAAATTCATCGGGAACCTGGAAGCCTGTGTATTTAATATCCAATTTTGTTGTTCTTCTTTCAATTTTATCAAGTATTGTGCATATTTCAACAGATGCAGGACCTCTGCTCTTTAAATTTTCCACCAGATATGCCAGCGTAAGTCCCGAATCTATAATATCCTCAACAATCAAGACATGTTTGCCTTCGATGCTCATATTTAAATCCTTCAATATTCTCACTACCCCGGAGGATTTAGTATTGGCACCATAGCTTGAAATTGCCATGAAATCTATATCCAGCGGCAAATCTACCTTCCTTATTAAATCACTTACAAAAACTACCGCACCTTTTAATACGCAAACTATTAATAAATCTTTATCCCTGTAATCCTCGGTAATTTTTGCGCCAAGTTCAGCCACCTTAGCCTTCAGTTCTTTTTCTTCAATCAGTATTTTCTTAATGTCCTTATGCATTATAAATTATTGCCTCCCATTGAAATTTTCAGAATTTTCTTAGTTGCAGCCGATACCTTGTACCTATCACTTATTCTATAGCCTTCAAGCCATAATATATTATCATCATCTGCAATTATTAATTTTTTATTTCTATCTTCTGCCGGTATTTTCAAGTCGATAAAAATATCTTTAATTTTTTTGCTTCCGGTCATACCGCAGGGTATCATGGAATCACCTGCTCTTCTGCTTCTTGCAATTAATTTTCCTTTTATTAAATCATAATCAAGGCAGATTGTATTCTTGTCCTTAAGGTCTGCTTCTTGAATGTCTGCAACCGTCAAAAACAAGCTTTTGTCTATCTCCTTAATATAGATTAATCTGTTTAAAGTTATATTATATTCAAAGTCTTGCACTTTTTCAACTGTTTTATTTATAATAAAATTGTCATAGCTTATTTCAGCTGTAAAGCCTTCGGTTAAATTGATTTTTTTGCCGGTTTTTCCTGAAACGATTAAATTAATGGCATAATCAATATGCTTCATTTGTATATTTACAGTGTTCCCTTTTAATTCTTCGATTCCCCGGCGTATTATTCTTCCGGATTCTCCCGCCTCCAAAGATTTGAGCATATTTAAATCGAAAACAATTCTATTTGCTCTTTTCTCCTTAAGAACCTGAAAGAACTTTAACTCAATATATTTTCCGATAATTTTTTTGTCTCTTTCCATTGCCTGAGACATTCTGTAAAGTGAATTTTTAATATTCGGATTGAAGTTTTTTTCTAAGTACGGTATTAAATTAAGTCTTATTTTATTTCTTCCGTAAATGTCCTGAGTATTGGTAATGTCAATGCAATATTCATAATTATTTTCATGAAGATAATTCATAATTTCATCACGGGAAATATTAAGCATAGGTCTTATCAAGTTGTCCTTTTTAAAAGACATAGCGCTTAAGCCATCAATTCCCGTTCCTCTGATAATTCTTTGCAAAACTGTTTCCGCTTGGTCATTAAGGTTATGGGCTACGGCTACCTTACCTCCGCCGACCTCAGACAAATTTTCTTTGAAAAAACCGTATCTTAAAATCCTTCCTGCTTCTTCTTCGGTGCATTTAAGCTCTTTGGCATATTCTGCAGCATTTTTACGCTTAATAAAAAGCTTGACTCCATATTTATCACACAGAGCTTTTACAAATTTTTCATCATGGATGGCATCTTCCCCTCTGTACATATGGTTTATATGGGAAGCATACAAGTTAAAGCTTAAAGTTTCCCTTAACTTTCTTAAGTTATGGAACATGAAAACCGAATCAGGCCCTCCGGACAAGGCTATCAGTATATTATCTCCCGAATCTATTAAATTCTTTTCAATAATATTGTTTCTTATCAAATTATACATATTTTTCCTCATTTATAATATAGCATAAATTATACCACAAAATTAATATTTTAAAAATATTTTTTAAAAATAAATTTACAGGGGAATACATCAGAAAAATGGGGTCAGGGCATACAAAAGACCGCAGGAATTTCCCCGCGGTTAGTCAGTTACAAAGCACATATGCTATTCTATACATTAGATTCTTCGGGCTGCGCCTTCTGAATGACAAAAAAGGATTTTAACCAATCTTTGTAACAAGTACCGTCATATCGTCCATTACGTTATCCTGACCTCTCAGGGCATAGCTTAATATCGAATTTGCAACAGTCTGAGGGTCTTTATCTGCTATAAATTCCAAATATTTGTCAAGAGACTTTTTGGGGTCCTGACTTATTGAATCTATTATTCCGTCAGTAATCATCACCACCATGTCCCCTATATTAATTTCCTTCTTAAAGGAACTGTATTCGAAATTGTCAAGAATCCCCATCGGGAGACTTTTACCGCTTATTTTGTCAACATTTTTGCCGCTTAAAATATATGAGGGTGCGGCACCTGCCTTGTACAGTCTTATTTCCTTTGTTCCGTAATCAATTATTGAAAAATCAAATGTCACATACCTTTCATCGCCTAATTTTATCATAAGCACCGAATTTAAAGTTCTTAATATTTGATCTTCCGTAAAATCCGAATATAAAAACCTTGACATTAAATCAACCGCACCGTTGCTTTCATTGGATGCTTCTTCGCCGGAACCTATACCGTCGCACAGTACCGTATAGTACTTGTCCGCTCTGCCTGCATATGCAAAGTTATCGCCTGAAACAGCGGAGCCGTCTTTAACAGCTGTTGCAGTGTAAGTTCTTATTTTTATTTTTTTTATGTTTTTAAATTTGAAAACATAATAGTTCGGAGATATTACAACCCTTTCAACACATCTTTGCTTTACACCGCAAATATTTCTTACAATCAATGATATTGCACTTTCGGCTTCTTCAGGCGTTTTTTCTGTTTTTACGGTCATACTTAATAATATGGATGATTTATTATAGGGTATTACTTCAAAAAATTTAACATTAATATTCTGCCATAGAAGCTGTTCTTTTATTTTCGTTTTAGCATTATCGGAAAATATATTTAGGTATTTATTTTTCTTTTGCTTGCTTTTTATTACAGCAGCACCATGGTCAGAAGTAGAAGCAGCTTCACCTTCGGCAGTATCATCAATAATTGGCGGTATATAATCTTCCTCTTTTTTATTGCTTTTTATTCTGCGAATTTTCTCGTGTTTTACTCCTTTTTTTATGTTTTTTACCGCATTGATTCCTTCGTTTATAAGTATTACGGCACTGAAAATAAATAATGCTTCAAATATAATAAGCAAAAATCCGTTCATATTGAATCCGTCAGCTACTAAAATTGCTGTTTTCGAAAAAAACAACACAGCGGCAGCATACCCGGATATAAGGAAAATTGATTTTTTGCCTTCATTGCGGAAATTGTAAAAGAATGCGTATACAGCTATAAGCATTATTGTATATGCAAAATCAAAACGAACCGACAAAATCCCGGCAATTGTAGCGGCAAGCACTGATAGCCAAGGACCCTTTATGTGGCAGTATGAGCTTAAAACAACAATTGCAAAAGGAAATATTTCATCAATAATATTCTGCCTTGAAACAAAAAAACACACCAAAAGTAAAAGCCAGTTTTCTTTGATGTGTTGTAATTCTTTCTTTAAAATATTCATTATGATTAAATCATATTTTTCATCCTGTGTTTTTCCAATCATGATTTCCACCCCTCGTTTTTAACATAGTAGCAGAAAATGATTGTAAAATGCTGTCAAAATATGCTTATATCACAAAATTTATTAATTATTCAAGTCTTCCTCGGAGCCGATTCCCTGAATAAGCTTATTGTCATTTTTATTTTTGTCTATATATATTGTTTCATTGGGTTTAACCATCTTGTATTGGTCTCTTGCTATTTTTTCTACTATTTCCATCAGAGCTTCTTCATCATTTAACTTTTCCACATCCTGCTTAAGCTCTGAGGATTCCTTTTCCACCTTTGCTTTCATCATTTCTTTTTCTTCTATCTGTCCGTTCAGATCCTGAAGCATTTCATACTGATTGAACGCTGTATATGCAAAGTACATAACAAATACAACAAACATAAAATTAATTACATTAAATTTTCTTTTTTTCTTTTTTATCGGAGCAGTAAGCTTCTTAAGTCTTTTTTGTTCCTTAATTTCTCTTTCTTGCTGTCTAAAATCATAATGATCGATTTTTTTCTTTAAGTCTATGATTTTTTGTTCTTCGTTCAACTAACCCATGCCCCTTTCTTCTTTTAGTGTCACGCTGCCGCTGCCTCTTTTGTCTTTTTTTCTTATTATATATCATTTTTCTATTTTTGGAAACCTTTTTTAGTTTAAATTTCAAAAATTTATACCTTTTCTTGGTTCTGTCCCTGACTGTAATATATTTTAGTTTCAAAGGATATAATAATATTTTAATTCTTCTGATTATAAATTTAACCGGGGCTGTTAAAAGATGAATAACAAATTTTATAACTTTCAAAAGAGAATCAATAATAAATATAAACAGCTTCAGAATATATCTGCTGATTCCATAGAAATACAATAGAGCACCCGCTAAAAACCCAACTAAAATAAAAAATCTTAAGTTGCCGTAGCTTATGTCCAAAATTAAACGGGTGCCAAATCTTATGCTTATTATCCAATATAAAATATCACCGATTACAGTTCCTGCCGCATTCAGCTTTCCATAATGTCTTATGAGTCTGTAAATGTCCCATATAAATCCTAAAAACATACCTGCCATTACAGATACTGCAAGCATGTATTCCTGAGTATAAGGTAAATAGTCCATATTATTTGAACAATTTCTTGACCAGACTCACTTTTTCCCTCTGACCTTCATATTCCGAATAAATCAGAGAATTAATGATGCCCTTTACCATAAGCTTGCCTTCTTCAACATTTAGCTTGCTTATGCTTAGCTTTTCTCCCTTTATGGTAAGCTTGCCTTTCGTTGTTATGAGCGCAACTGTTTCGTCGTTAAAGCTGTCAACTCCTTCAACACCGGTGACATTTAATAATTCCTTATTTTCAAGTACTAAGCTTTGCATTGTTTTTTCATCCATGAACATCCCCCCCTAAATACTACTATAATTATATGTCCCTTGAAAATCAAATATGACATAGTCCTTATGCACATTGGGGACGGTTCTCAATGGACAAATTCTTTTGATGACAACAACCCCGTCCCCTTGTCACCCTTAAAATGGGGTTAGGGCATCTTGTGTTTTTCCTTGTAGATGTCCTTGGCGAGTCTTGCATTGAGAATGTTTTTTTTCACGGATTTTACGTTTTGCCTCGATTCGATGATTCTTCCGGAATTCATCTCAATAACTGCTTTGCCTTCCTTATCATATACATTTGTTATTGAGTTTACATCAAATAATCCATAGGCTGCATCATGATTAAACATAGGCTCCCTAACATTAATGTAAATATAAATAAGATTCTCATTTATAACCAATGGCACCTTATTGGTAATACCTAACTCTTGTCCATAATTCAAACGATTGTGGTATAAGCTCAGATTAAAATAATCTGCCAATTTTTTTGTACAAGTTTCAATTGTCGCATTTTTTATAAAAGATGCTTCCTTTGTTATTATTTCCGTGCAGTTTCCTTTATCTTTCACATAAATAGGAAGCATTACTTCAATTTCGTTGAATTTTATATTATTTTTCATATAATTCATTTCCTTTAATAAAAATTTTACTGAAATTTCAACAAGTTTATAATCATGGAGTTTCATATGTTCCGCTCCGCGATCTTAGCTATTGCCATTTATACACAATCTTACTTTACTAATATAATAAAGCAAAAAGGTGATGAAAATGGATTCTGACATTAACTATATTATTCAGCAATCTCTAAAAGGGGACAAGAATTATCAGGAAATATTGCTTAAAAGATTAAATCCGCTCATTTTTAAAAATATTTATCAGTATTATCTGCCTTCTGATCCATTGACCGAAGATTTGATGCAGGAAGGGTATATTATTATTTTGCAGTCATTGAAAGATTATGATGAAAATAGAAATGCCCATTTTCTGCATTTTGTAAAAATAAGACTGCAATATTTTTATAAGAACTATTGTAAAAAAACTAAAGCCGATATTATAAGCATTGAATATTTAAAAAGTATGGGAAAAGACTTGAAAAGCACCAATATGAGTCAATTGAATTATATTTTGTTAAAGGAAGAGAAAAACGAGCTTTATAAATGCATAAATGAATTGTCCGATATGGAAAAGAAAGTTATAACCCTGTTCTATTTTGAGCAATATTCAATAAAAGACATATCAGAGGAATTAAATTTAACATATAACGCAGTTATATATTTAAAAAGGAAGGCTGTTAATAAACTGAAAAAAATGATGACAAAATTGCTATTCCAATAATTTGCATTTTATGTTAATATGTTATTATTACAAGCTAAGGGGAGAATTATGATGACTAAAGAAATAAAATCAGTTTTTGTTTTGCTGCTGACGGCAGCCATTTGGGGACTTGCTTTTGTTGCGCAGCGCGTAGGAATGGATCATATGGGTGCATTTGCTTTTAACGGCATAAGATTCGCCTTGGGAAGCATTTCATTGCTGCCTGTAATTTATTTTTTCAGCAAAAAATCAGTTAATGATAAGGAAGAAAAAATAGATGCCGACATAAAAACCACCGTAGTATCAGGAATAATAGCAGGAATTATATTATTTATTGCGGCATCTCTCCAGCAGGTTGGACTTATGTATACTACCGCGGGAAAGGCAGGATTTATTACAAGCCTATACATCGTATTGGTTCCCATATATGGTATATTTTTAAAACAAAAAACACATTACACAACATGGATAGGGGCTGTAATTGCCGTTATCGGACTTTACCTTTTAAGCATCAACGAAGTCTTCACCATTGAATATGGAGACCGGCTTGAAATAATCGGCGCATTTTTCTGGGCGGGTCACATACAAATAATTGATAAATTCGTAAAGAAGGTTGATGCCATTAAATTATCCAGTGTTCAATTTGCAACTTGTGCGGTTTTAAGCCTGATAACTGCCTTTATTTTTGAGGATGTTAATTTCAGCGGCATCCAAAGTGCTTTAGTTCCAATATTGTACGGAGGCATAATGTCTGCCGGTGTTGCATACACATTGCAGGCTGTGGGTCAAAAATATGCAAAACCATCTCATGCAGCCATCGCTCTAAGCATGGAGGCTGTATTTGCAGCAATAGGAGGAATCATGCTGCTGCAGGAAACAATGCCTTTGAGAGGATACTTGGGATGTGCCCTTATGCTTGCGGGAATGCTCATTACCCAGACGGAAAACTTAAAAAAACCGAAATAAAATAATGGGGACATTCTTTTTGTTTCTGATTGGAGTGTCCCCATTTGGGAAGTATGCCTGGCGTACCTCCTCTTGTATGAAGTTTTTCACCTGCTATTAAAAATTAAAACGTTTATTAAAATCATTGATACTTTCTTATTTATACTTTTCCATAAAACTCATTATCTCATTCGCAATGCCTTCGGCATCATCAATGTGATAGCATGGAATTCCTAAATCCCAAGGAATATCGCTGGCAATGGCTATCAGTTCATGCGGATCACATAATAATGTGCTGTGGGCTGTTGAACGGAAAACTTCTATTTTGGGCTTATTTTCTCTTTTATAGCCTTCTGTTATTATTAAATCCACACCTTCAATTCGATCTACAATTTCATCTAAGGTCAGTTCACTTTCTCTTTTTTCAATCATAGCAAATTTTCCAGGAGACGAAATGGCTATTATGTCCGCACCCGCTTGTGCATGTCTCCATGTATCCTTGCCCGGTTTGTCCATTTCAAAGCTATGGACATCATGCTTGATTACAGCTAATTTAATATTCTTTTCTTTTAATATTCTGATTACCTTTTCTAAAAGTGTTGTTTTGCCGGAACCTGATTTGGCAACAACAGATATTACAACTTTACTCATTTAAATTTCCCCCGCTTATCTCCCGTATTTCTTATGAATCCATTATTCTTAACTTGTGTAAGTCTTCCGGAGTATTGATATTCAAAAAGCTTTTCGAGCATTCCTCCATTGTGTATATATTTCCCAAGTCAAAATAATTTGTCCTAACCAGGGGATAAAGCTCAATTACCTTTATTATATTGTTTTTGAGGCATTCTTCTATTTTAGGTATGCATGTTTTTTTATATAGGGCAAATAATGGTTCTTTACGATTATTAAATAAAGGAACCACAATATCATTATCCAAACGATGCTTTAATATTTCCTCCGCAAGATGGGGCTCCCACATGGGCATGTCACACGGAATTACAAATATCCAATCATTGCCGGCTGCCTTAAGAGCTGCATGAATTCCGCCCATAGGTCCTTTTCCCGTATATATATCATTTATGATCTTCACATTCTTAATATTGTATTTCCCAACATTATCTGCAACAACAATTGTCTCGTCAAATAATTCATTTAATTTTTTAAGGGAATTAGACATAAATGTCTCATCGCCGTATTTTATGAGAGCCTTGTCCTTGCCCATACGGGAACTTTTGCCCCCTGCCAGTATTATCCCCGTAACATTATAAGCCATTGTCTCCCCTTATTACTTCAATTTTATCACCTGCTTTTATCCAGCCGGGTTTTAAAACCTTCGTAAAAATCCCTTCCCTGGGCATTACGCAGTCACCTACAATTTCTCTTATTGCACACCCCGTATGGCATTCCTTTCCTATTTGAGTAACTTCCATTTCTGTTTCTCCGATTATTAATTTTGTTCCAATTGGAAGCTCATATAAAATAACTCCTTCTGTTGTAAGGTTTTCTGCAAAAACACCCGCACATAAATCCTTTAGCTTATCCTTTGATTTATCGATACTTTCCTGACCTAAAAGACTCACCTGCCTGTGCCAGTTTCCTGCATGGGCATCCCCCACAAGTCCGTGATTTACTTCAAAATATCCTTTTTCAATCGGTTTTTTGGGAACTCCCTTCGTTTCACTTATATTTACAGCCAATACCTTTGCCATTTTACTTTCTCCATTTATATTATTATATTATTTTCTTTCGAATAATCCCGATTTCCCGCCTGACTTTTTCATCAATTTTACATCGGAAACAATCATTTCCCTGTCTATTGCTTTGCACATATCGTATATAGTAAGTCCAGCTATCGCAACAGCAGTGAGTGCTTCCATTTCAACACCTGTCTGACCGGTGTTTTTTACGGTTGAAATAATCTCAACTCTGTTTTCATCAAAATTCAAAGAAAAGTTTATATCACAGCCTGAAATCATTATGGGATGGCACATTGGAATTATATCCGATGTTTTTTTCGTTCCCATTATTCCTGCTACCTGTGCCACTGACAGGACATCACCCTTTTTTATAGTCCCTTCCTTAATTCTTTTCAAGGTTTCTCTTTTCATATAAACATTGCCGTAAGCAACGGCTTCTCTTATAGTATCTTGTTTTTCGCTTACATCCACCATCTTGGCTCTGCCCTGCTCATTAATATGAGTTAACTCCATTTTAACCTCCGATTTGAAACATCATTCTGTCGGTATCGCTTTTCCCCTCCGTATCTAAATGATGTTCCTCAGGTTTATTATAAACAGCATTGTGAATAACTTCAATCAATCTTTTCTCATCGTTTAAATAAGGTCTTAAATTTATTTCCTCCTCCGAATGGAGACATGGTTTTATCATGCCTGTTGCAGTTAATCTGATCCTGTTGCATTCACTGCAGAATTTACAGCTTACAGGGCTTATTAATCCCACAGAGCCTTTGGCATTCGGAAGCTTGAAAACGGAAGCTACCTTGCTGTCATCCTTTATAGGAATGAGCTTTGGAAATCTATTTATAATTTCTTCAACCTTCATGCAGCAGCTTTCAAAATATTTTATGCCCTCACCTATGGGCATCAATTCAATAAATCTGACCTGTATGGGATTGTCCATTGTTAAACTGAGGAAATCCCCTATTTCATCATCATTGATGCCTCTCATAAGCACAATGTTCAATTTAACCGGCACCATATCAAGACTTAAGCATTTTTCCACTGAATCAAAAACCTTTTTGATATCACCAAGTCTTGTTATTCTTTTGAATTTATCCTCCTGCAGAGTATCAATGCTTATGTTTACGCGTTTTAAGCCTGCATCTTTTAAATCCTCCGCCATATCGGCAAGCAGCATTCCGTTTGTTGTTAAAGAAATATCATTTATTCCCGGTAAGGATGCCGTATGCTTGATAAGCTTGTCTATACCTTTTATAATAAGCGGCTCTCCCCCGGTAAACCTTATCTTTTTGATACCTAAAGCGGCACATGCGCTTATTATATTTTCCACCTCTTCAAAACGTAATATTTCCTCATGACATCTTTTTTCTACACCCTTTTCCGGCATGCAGTAAAGGCATCTCAGATTGCATCTGTCAGTAAGTGATATTCTTAAATAATCTATGTTTCTGCCTTTTTTATCAAGCATTTTTCCGCTCCTTGTTCTCCTCGGGTAATTGCATTCATCCTTTATTGCTGACTATCCGGCACATTCTGCACCTGTACCCTGTAGTATTTCTAACCCGTGGGGAAGTGCCGGAAGGGCAAAGTTTAAATTTTCAACCGCACCCTTCGGACTTCCGGGAAGATTAATAATTAAAGTATTGTCTCTAATACCTGCTACGGCTCTTGACAGCATTGCTTTTGGAGTTATGGCAAGGGACATTTGTCTCATAGCTTCCGGTATGCCCGGTGTCTGCCTTTTTATTACCTTCAATGTAGCCTCAGGGGTAACATCTCTTTTGGAAAAACCGGTTCCGCCATTTGTCAGAATTAAATCAAGCTTCAGCTCATCGCACATATAAATCAGCTCTTCGCAAATTAAATCCATTTCATCAGGTATTATTTTGTAGTATTCAACAACATAAATATCTTCACCCAACGCTTTTTTTATTGCCGGTCCCGTACCATCAATTCTTTCATTTTTTGAACCTTTATCACTTATTGTAAGTATTCCCGTCTTTATCATATGGATCTCCTTATGTGTATGATTATATCTGCCCGCTAATGCCGACGCCGCTATTATAATTTGGGACAAGTGAAATTGCGGTTATTATCGTTATTTATCATAAAATTACAGCTTATTTCAATATTGAATCAGCTACCAATTCTTCATACTGTTCCTGTGTAAGGTCGCAATGATAGAAAATTTTATAATATTTAGCCGTTTCTTCATAAAGGTTATATTGTGCATGTTCAGGATATAACAGCTGTGTGCTCCAAATCATACCCATGTATCTGTTAACAGACGGCGGTGAACCTATCCAATTATAAGGTCCCATTGGAACTTCATAATAATTTCCGTTTTTAATTGCCTTTAATTGCTGCCATGTTACACTGTCTCCCGCAATACTATAAGCACTGCCCGGCTCAAACAATATTATATCAGGATCCCATAATATAAGCTGTTCCATATCCACGGGATTTCCTGTACCCTTGCTTGAAATATCCTCCACAACAGCAATATTGTTGCTTACCATATCAATAATTTCCGCCTGGAAGGCTCCCTTTGCCAGCACATTCAGTCCATCCTCGCCTAAGCTGTAAATCAGTTTGGCTTTGCCGTCTTCACCTACTTTTGCCATAATGTCCTGTGTGTTCTTATAAACATCATCACAATATTTTGCTATTGCTTCAGCTTCCTCTTTCTTTCCTAAAAGGTCTCCTAATATTCTGTATGCCTCTCCCATGGTGCTTGTTGCGGCATCAATATGTACAGTCGGTATATTCAGCTGTTTTTGGATACCGTCCATGTCTTCCACAATTGTTGATTTCGCTTCCCCGATATCAATTATTATTTGAGGAGCAACTCTGACTACTTCTTCAAGATTCAACTCCCCTTTTCCGTAAAACTGGCCTAAGACCGGAAGATTATAATAATCTGCTGCAATGTATTGCTCATCTCCGGGATTCCATTCGGTTGCAAGTCCCACCATCATTTCCGGTGCTATTGCAAAAAGTACTATTTGTGCCAATGGACCTGATGGGGCGATTTTTGTTATATCACTCGGTACTTCCACCTCACGTCCAGTCGAATCAGTAAAAATAACAGTCTTGCTTATATCTTCCGGTTCCTGCTCTTGTTCTTCATCCGGTTTTTGCTCCGCAGACTCATCGGGTTTCGCAGACTCATCAGGTTCTGCGTTAATCGGTTCATTGGTGCTGCATGCAGTTGCCATTGTTAATATCATGCAAACTGCTAAAAATACAGATATTATTCTCTTTTTCATTTTATTCT
>ENA-UOOH01001117-UOOH01001117.1-fermentation-metagenome-genome-assembly--contig:-NODE-1117-length-27252-cov-14.197375_pt1 | contig 27252 bp, 20 predicted proteins | sample MGYA00245778_ERZ724025 | MGnify/ENA primary metagenome ERZ724025 (study PRJEB28704, sample SAMN03018313) | fermentation metagenome | biome: anthropogenic terrestrial biome; feature: soil... | reverse complement strand
AAGTGGTGCACTTTAAAGTGCCAAAACTGGTGCATATTAAAATTCCGTTGACAACATGAGGACATCGTGATTATCGTGGATGAGATTGATTACGCCTTCAAACAACCGCAACTGCTCGGAACGATCAGGGATATTGTGGATAATACTGCGGCAATCGTGATTCTCGTGGGAATGCAAAATGCCCGGGATCGCTTGGCTCAGATCAATGAATACTACTTCGACCGCTGCAACTCATTCTACGAGTTCGAATCAGCCAGTCTGAAAGACATCACTACCATCGCCAGGGAAGTGCTGGAAGTGGAAGCGAGTCCGGAGCAGATCAATACCATCTACTTCAACAGTGGTGGCAATCTGCGAAAAGCCATGAAGATGCTGCATCTGCTGGAAACGAGCATCAAATCCGAACAAGGGCACACAGAAACCACTGAGCAAAGGAAAACATTATGCTTAACTCCGAAACTGTCTCCAACCTGATCTCTAAGTATAATCAGCCTTTCACTCCCAAGATGCTGGCAGGCATGCTCGATGGTGATATCCAGGAAGTCGAGCACCTGCTTGGTGATTTGGCGAAGGCGGATAAAGTGCGATGTATCTCTCCCAGTAATTCACTCTATGTGCGAGCCAACCGCTATACCCAAGGCATGGCTCCCGATCCCCGCTGTAAATGGAATTACAACATCCAGACTGCCATGAAGCTGCTGGATTTGATCGAAAGCAAGAGCTACCGCTCAATCCGAGAACTGGCAAAGGACTTTGGCAGAAGCAGGCAGTTCGTATTCGTCTATCTGGAAGCTCTAGCTTCAATAAGCATCATCGGCATGAATCCGCATGGCTACTACATCAAGACCAGGCTGGGTATTGAGCAACTCGGACGATTTATCCAGCCTGGGATTCTGGGTGTGCTGAAGAGGTACTCGGGGATGAGGAATCGATAAGATGGACTAGGCTAGCTAATCCTTCACATTCCAGTCCCAGCCTAACTCTGTTCGAGAATATCTTAAAGCATGGAATTTACTAAGTGCTGTTTTGAACTGCTTAAGAATAAGCAAAGCATCACTATTCGTTGGGAGAGATGATTCGTCAAGAGCTTCAACGAATGAAGTTGAAGGGTCATCTCCAAGTAATTCGATAACCCTTTTCAGTATTTTGTTGATACTGGTAACCTTAAAAGCGTTCATAACTTCATCTTGTTTCTTTTTTGATAACTCTGATACTGTATCAATAAGACTTTTAAGATGTGCTTCAAGAAGCTCATATTCACTTATCTCTGCACGGGTAACAGTTTTGATAATTGGTTTCATCTTCATTGCTTCTCCTTGCCAAGTTTTTGGGGAGGGTACGTTTTATTTAATGTCTCTTTCCCGTTGATAACCCAATACCAATCTGCATAGTTTCTTACAATGTTGTTTTCTCTCTCTTTTTCGAGGCAAGCAATATACTGCTTGAGCATCATAACAACATCACTATTGGATGGCAAATCTACGTTATCGAAGGCTTCAAAATCAGAGAATGGTAGCAAATCTGCTCTGAGGAGTTTATTCGCTCGTGAGATGATTGCGTTAACTAGATTGACCTTATACTTGTTGAGAACATCATTGGGAGCTTTCTTTGAAATAATACTTAGCTCTTCGTGAAGCGCTTCGATTTGGCTCAATGTTTTCTCAAACTCCTCGATGTGTTTTTCACTCTTCATAACTAATCTCCTTATCCTGGGCATTGCCTAGTAAAATCGATATACCTTTTCTTGATAACTTCTATAGGACTGCGCTGCTTAGTCTCAAATACTTGGCACATAAGTCCAAGATCTGAATCATCCAGTATGATAATGCATCTACGCTGTCCTGACCATAAGTCGATTGTGTTCCTTAGTATTGGTTTCGGTACCGGATTCCGGGTAAAGATGATTCCAAATCTACCAAATTGATCGGACATGTATCTGTTTAGCTGATTAATATGCTCTCTTTGAATTGTCTCTACATTCTTTAGCTCAACAACGATCTGTTTCGCTTCATATTGGTCATATACATCTTTCAGAAAGTCAAAGGATCGATTATTGTAGAATATTAGATCTCGTATCTGGGTACCAGAATCAATCCTACTCTGATCTTGAGCGTAGTCAAGGTGAGGATATAGTAGGGAGGAAAGAACATTGACCATAGCATCTTCATATATCTTGTATGCGTTGTCTTTATTACCCGTAGGCGTTTTCTTTATATTGGTTAACGCTCGTTTAGCTGATAAAATGGGTATTTGTTTGAATAGAGGATCATTTTTACAATCAGATGAAATTCTTTCCTTTTGAACAATATAGCTCTCAACAGCATCGTAATTATCTCTATTGTAGTTAAGAACTTTGATGCGATCTTGTGCTGATTGTGCATCATCGATGTCCCTAACGAAATGATTAGCGAAGTAGTCCTCATAGTTAATCCACGGTATATATCTGAGCCATCTTTTAGGGACGAATAAGAGCGGTTTCTTATCTACCGGATTTAATGGTAAATCGATAGATTCTTCTATTATCTTCAAAGTGGTGTAATCGAGGCGAGTTATGCTCTGTTTTGATAAAGGTATCCCGTTCTTGTAGCATTGGTCTATCGTGTAGTCAATCAGGAATGACTTAACTAGTGAGCATGTAAAATCACTTATCCTGTCTTTTGATATGCCCTCCACCAGTATTTGAATCTGCTCGAAGTGATTGAAACCATGTGATCTAATTTGGGGAATCGTATTATAGAGTGAGAGAATACTTCGTGACGTCGATGACGATATTTGTTTTCCTGTTCTAGACTTTGATAACCCAAGTCCAACTTCGTTACATTCGGACATTTCCGTTAACAACGATATAGCCTCATCCTCTTTACCTTTCACAAACAACTCTCCGATTCTATTGAAAGTACTAATTATTTGTGTATGCAAGGCATTATCTTGTTGAGATGGGCTCTTCCAAAGTAAAAATGGATCGACGTATAAAGGGATATCCTCATCTAAAAAGGGTATTGCAAAGTCTACCTCATTCTGAAGCAATGGGACATTGTAATGGTCTGAGATTCTCGGTCTAATAAAACTCATTTGTCCCCCTAGTCCAAATGTATCGAATCGAGTCTTTCTCTGAGTGCATCATCAGGTTCTTATCAACCTGTTTGTTTTAATCTTCTTGGAACAATATGTCCTACCAAGAGAGTCCTTTACTTTGAATTGGACATAACTATGATCATACTCTTCTCTCACGATTTTTAGTAAATCTTCGGACACCTCAACATAATAGGATGTTTTTTTACCTGGTGTTAATTCCACAGGTGATGATGAACTCTCTCTGTAATTGTAGTTTATTGCATAGCGTGTTTGCTTAGAGAACATATTTTGGGAAACACAAAACACTGGCTCATAATTGTATTTAGGAAATTTCGATGCATTAATAACATCAATATACACTACTTTTTGAGATACTCCTGCACCAGCAACAAATCCCCCAAAGGCATTGATTTTAAGAACATGCCTATCGTTCATTATCTGCTTGATAATGTTCCATATCAGACTTGTGAAAGCTATGATCACAGCAAAAATGGATATCATTAAGCTCGTGTCACTCATTAAAACCTCTTTTATTAGAACAGAGTCTCTTTGTATAATGTAACAACTTCATGCTAAGGCAGTTTGTGTCAATTGCAAAAATCTCCATCCCATATAACTGTGATTGTTTGATACCATGATTACCCCATCACTGCGGACAATACCCGAAAATATCGGTTGACGAATTGGCAAGGTTTCGAAACATATAATCCAGTGATAGTTTTATCCAAAAAATGTGGTTTTTGCATTACCTAAGCTATTGCTATTATTGATTTAAGGAGAGATCATGAATGAGATGAATGATCGCTGGCTCTCTGTAAAAGAGATATGCTCATATATGGGCGTAAGCAGTGACACGGTTTATCGGTGGGTAGAAACGCACGAAATGCCGGTTCATCGGATGGGGCGTTTGTTCAAATTCAAGATCTCGGAGATTGATGCCTGGGTCAAGGCAGGTGGAGCAAGCCGAAAACAACAGAAAGACGATTCGAAATGAATGAGATTCTGGATAAGCTAACCACAGCCTTACAGTCGATTGATTCACAATACCATCGCTTGATCATTCTGGTGAATTGCGATGATTCAAGCAAGCAGGAGATCAGGGACATTCTGCAAGAAGATCATGAGGTCATACCAGTTAATCTAAACCTCGAGCTATCTTCCAGGCTGCTTGAATACAGCATCAAACAAAGGCCTTTGAAGGTGGCGGAGATAATGGCTGATTTGATAGAAGCCTTGCCTTCCCCAGTTGTTTTTGATAAACTCGATATCCTTTTTGATCCATCCCTACAGACCGATCCCTTAGCACTGCTTCAATCATTATCCAGGAGCAAAACCATCATTGCTTTCTGGAGTGGTAGCCTGAAAGATAATAAGTTATATTACGCAGAACCCGGATATCCGGAATATAGATCATACTCAGTCCAGGACTTCGTGGCAATCGATGCAAAGCCACAGGAAAGTTTCTAAACCGAAGGAGAATTCTCATGTTTTACAAAGACCTTATCCAGTATGAACCAATCGAAAGCCTGGTTCAGTTAAAGGACGCTTCTGATACTCAAAGGGCGAAAAACCTGGTGAGTACCTATGTTATCTCTGCAGAAATGTCAGATCGAATCGCCAATGTGATCATTCCGCAGTTGCAGTTTGACACTCCAGCAGATAACAAAGGTCTTTTAGTAGTAGGCAATTATGGGACAGGTAAATCCCACTTGCTATCGGTGATATCTGCCATCTGCGGTGACGCATCGCTGGTAGAATACCTCACCGACAGCAATGTGAAGAATAAGGCAAAGGATATAGCTGGCAGATTCAAGGTGGTGATTCGCACAGAACTTGGTGCTACCACAATGCCATTGAGAGATATCCTGGTCAGAGAACTGGAAGAGAATCTGAAGAAGTATGGCGTCGAATACTCATTCCCTCCGATGGATAAGAGCTATTCCAACAAGAAGGACCTCGAGGAGATGATGCAGGCATTTCATGAGGTATTCCCTGAAGATGGCCTGATCCTGGTTGTGGACGAGCTTCTGGATTACCTGAGAAGCAGAAAGGGACAAGACCTGGTGATCGACCTCAATTTCCTGCGAGAGGTTGGTGAAGCCTGTAAAGACTTGAGGTTCCGATTCATTGCAGGTATCCAGGAAGCGATATTCGACAGCCCCAAATTCATGTTCGTGGCAGACAGCCTGCGCAGAGTGAAAGATAGATTTGAACAAGTCCGCATAGCCAGGAATGATCTCAAGTATGTGGTTGCCAATCGCCTGCTGAAGAAAAGCGCTGACCAAACTCAAAGGATCAGAGAGTACCTGGAACCTTACACACGTTATTATGACGATCTAACCCAACGCATGGATGAGTTTGTGAACCTGTTTCCCATCCATCCCAATTACATCGATACCTTCGAGAGCATTTCCCTGATCGAAAAACGAGAAGTTCTAAAAACCATCTCTTTGAATATGAAGCAGATCATCGACAAGGAAGTACCTCAGGACACTCCGGGTATTCTGGCTTATGACAGCTATTGGAATATGCTCAGCGATAACCCCGGCAACCGTGCTAATCCTGATGTGAAGGAAGTGATCGAGGTGAACTCAGTATTGATCTCAAAGATCGAACAGGCATTCACCAAACCCATCTACAAACCCATAGCCATCAGAATTGTAAATGGCCTCTCGATTCATAGGCTCACAACCATGGACACGCATAATCCAATCGGTGCGACCCCTCAGGAGCTTAAGAATAACCTCTTCCTCTTTGATGCCAATGCTGCGAGTATGGGGGGAGATGAACCGGATAAAGACCTGACCACCTTGGTTGAGACTGTCTTACGAGAGATCGTAACCACTGTGAGTGGCCAATTTATATCCTCCAATCCTAACAACGGCCAATTCTACCTCGATCTGAAGAAGATCGATGACTACGACGCCATCATAGCCAAGAAAAAGGATACCCTGGGTGATGCAAGCTTCAATACCTACTACAATGAAGCTCTTAAACGCGTTCTGGAGAGAATGGACGTTACCCCGCACGTAACAAACTACAATATCTGGCAATATGAGATCAACTGGCGTGAACGAAACGCTCCGCGCAGCGGATATCTATTCTTTGGCTCCCCCAATGAGCGCTCCACAGCAGTTCCTCAAAGAGATTACTATATCTACTTCCTGCGTCCCTATGATGACACCCCTGTGAAGGATCAAAAACTCGATGATGAGGTGTTTATCTATCTGAGCCGCAGGGACGAGGAGTTTGATGAGGCATTGGCTTTATTTGCAGCATCGCATGAACTATCTCTCACGGCATCGGGGAATGCCAAAAACATCTATCTACAGAAATCTGAGCAGTATCTGCGCAAGACAGTCTCATGGCTGCAGAAACATATCTGGGAAGCCTTCGATGTAGTCTATCAGGGAAAACGGCAATCCCTGGAGAACTGGGCAAAGGGTAAGAACATCAGAGATATCTCCGGGATCGGGCAAAATGAAACAGCCAACTTCAGAGACATAATCAACGCCATTGCTTCGATCTGTCTGGCACAGCACTTTGAAACCCAGGCACCCAAGTATCCTAAATTCTCCGTCTTGATAACCGGCTACAACAGAAAACAAGCCATCTCTGAAGCACTAAGAGCCATCTCCAGTAACAATCGCACCAAGAACGCATTGGCCACTATGGATGCTCTGCAGCTTCTCGATGGGGATAGAATCAACACATCAAAATCCCCCCTTGCCCAATTTATAAGCGAAAAATTGGCAGCTAAGGGTCGAGGCCAAGTGCTGAACCGGGAAGAACTCATAGCCAAGGTCAATGGCCTGGACTATCTTGATCCCAGTGGTTTCAGGCTGGAGCCGGATTGGGTGACTGTAGTTCTGGCAGCTATGGTCTATTCAGGAGATATCGTCCTCAGTGTGATCGGTGATAAGTTTGATGCAACCAAGATTCAATATCTCTGTGCCACAGACCTTGCCACCTTGATCGACTTCAAACACATCGAGCTTCCCAAGGACTGGAATTTACAATCCATCAAAGCTCTATTTGAGCTTGTGGGTCTTTCTCCCGGTTTAGCCCAAAGCATAACGCAGGGCAGCGATGATCCGGTTAGGGCTCTGCAAGACGCCATTTCTAAGCTGATCTCCCGCATTGTGATTACCATGAATCACCTGAGGGATGGGTTGATCTTTTGGGGAGTGGATATGTCGGTCCCGTTAAACCTGGATAAGGCTCAACAAACCATCACTAAAACAAAGGAGTTCTTTGAGTCCCTGACTGCCTTCAATTCTGCAGCTAAGCTCAAGAATTTCAATACTCCTGTGGCAGATATTGAATTACATCGTAGTTCTTTGGATCTGGTCAAAACAATCAATGCCGCCCGAGATTTCATCATAAATCTAAATCCTCTCATTAACTGGCTTTCCACTGCTGAGAACCTGCTCCCCACCGAGCATCCCTGGCAGACAGGATTTGGCAAGATAAAAGAGGATATCCTTGAGCAAGTGCATGATATTAAGGCTGATGAGATTAAAGCTCTAACAGGAAAGATCAGCTATGAGCTGCAAAAGCTCAAGAAAGACTACATTGAGCATTATGTGAAGCTGCACAGCAAGCACCGCTTGAACAAACAGGACGATAAAAAGAAAGCGGATCTCTCCAACGATCTACGGATACGCAATCTGCTCAAGCTTGGTGAAATCGACATCATGCCGAAGCAGCATATTAATGATATTCTGGACAAACTGACAAGCCTGAAAACCTGTTTTAACCTTACCGAACAGAGCTTGCAAGCAGATCCCATCTGTCCCCATTGCAGATTCAATCCTGCAGTGGAATCTGGCACCTTGTCCGCAAGCCACACTCTGAACCAGATTGACCAGTTGCTTGATACTACTATCGCCAGTTGGACCGAAATGCTGATCCAGAATCTGAGGGATGAGCATACCCAGGAGTCAATATCACTGCTGAGTGACAAAGACAAGGCTATCCTGGATGAGTTTATTAAAAGCAAAGAGCTTCCTGATAAGGTGGATGATAACTTTGTGAGGATTCTCAAGGAAGTGCTTGCCGGGCTCACCAAAGTGACTATCAATCTGGATGAGATCCGCAGAGTGATCAGCAAGGCCGGAGGATCGATCACTCCTGCTGAGCTTAAACGAGTTTTGGATAACTATATTGATTCGCTCACTCAGGGAATGAACCCCCAGCGGGTAAGGATAGTGCTGGAATAGGTGTCATTATGACAAAAGAAGAGCTGCTAAAAGCTATCAAGAGTCCGGAATGGACAGGCATGGAGTTCAAACAGTGCCAATTCCACGTCACGAATCTTTCGAAACTGACCAAGTACTACCCCCATAAGCAAGCTTGGTCACTAAGCGAAGATATTGTTCAGCAGATAGATAAGAGTATAACAGATGTTGAAAGTGGCCAAGTAGGTGACCAAGTTACTGGCCAAGCTACTGACCAAGTTACCGGGCAAGTTACTGGGCAAGCTCTTTACGACAAGAAGCAAGAGATACCGCGCCTGAATCCGCGGCTTGAAGAAGGTATCGTTTTGATGAAATATCCGGATAAACCTAAGCACCCTAAGCAAAAATACTATCTAAGCGACTATGGAAAAGAATTGCTACAAGCCATGCAAGGAGAGCATTGATGTCACAACAAACCTCCATTGATCTTGAAACCAAGGCAAAAGGTCCCGTCACATGCCTGGGACAAGTATTTGCCAGCGAAGATGCACGCAGAGAGCACTTTAGAAATCTCCTGCGCGAGAAGCTAAAAGATCCTGAGTTTCGCAAGACCGAAGGCTTCCCCATCGGAGAGGATGAAGAAATCATTGCTCTGAGTGATCCTCCCTATTACACTGCCTGCCCCAATCCCTGGATTAATGACTTCATTGCCGAGTGGGAAAAGGAAAAGGGAGACAGACCGGATGAATATCACCGGGAACCCTTTGCCGCAGATGTGAGCGAAGGCAAGAACGATCCCATCTACAACGCTCACTCCTACCACACCAAGGTGCCACACAAGGCGATCATGCGCTATATCCTGCATTATACCGAGCCGGGAGACATCGTCTTTGATGGATTCTGTGGAACAGGGATGACCGGAGTGGCAGCACAGCTCTGTGGTGACAGGAAGGTGGTCGAATCTCTTGGTTACACCGTAAGGGAAGATGGCACAATCCTGGATGAAGAGGGCAAGCCTTTCTCCAAACTGGGAGCCAGAAAAGCAATACTTAATGATCTCTCTCCTGCGGCTACTTTTATTGCTGCCAACTACAATTCCCCGGTTGATTTGGAGGAGTTTGAAAGAGAAGCAAAACGCATTCTGGAAGAGGTGGAAAAGGAATGCGGCTGGATGTATGAGACCATGCATACGGATGGCAAAACTAAGGGGAAAATCAACTACACCGTTTGGAGCGATGTCTATATCTGTCCGAATTGCTCTCAGGAACTTGTTTTCTGGGATGTGGCTGTTGATAAGGAAGAGGGTAAAGTAAAAGATGAGTTCTTCTGCACTAATTGCAGATCAATACTGACAAAGAGGGGTTTAGAAAGGAAGTTTGATACTAAATATGATCAAGACACTGTTTTGGTATCTGATCACGATCGCAACAACACGAATAACGGTATGGTAAGACAGGCTAAACAAGTACCAGTACTAATATCATATTTTATTGGGAAACGGAGATTCACAAAGCAGCCCGACTTACTTGATCTTAAAACAATTGAATCCGTAAATAACGTAAGGAGATCCCAATCTTACCCAACAAGAAGAATCCCCGAGGGAGATAAAACTAGCGACCCCTTAAACGTTGGGATAACTCATATACACCATTACTACAGCTTACGAAACCTGATTACCCTCGCTTCAATAAACCACTACTGCGCTGGGAATAAGCTGCGTATAGTTCACCAATCGATCAATGCCACTTTAAGCTCCAAACTAGTTAGATACAACATGGGCAACAGGGGTAATGGGATATTAACGGGGACAATTTATATTGCATCAATGAATGCAGAAGCAAATCCAATAGTGACCTTTAAAAGTAAGCTTGATGATTTCCTCAAAGCGCTAAAAATGAAATATTATGGAGTTGTGTCTACTGCATCCACTTCGCAGGTTGAGTTTCGTGCTAATTCAGTCGATTACATTTTCACCGACCCACCGTTTGGCAGCAACCTCATGTACTCTGAGTTAAACTTCATATGGGAAGCATGGTTGGAAGTACTTACAAACAACAAACCCGAAGCAATTCAGAACAAAACACAAGGTAAAACATTGTTTGCATATCAACAGATTATGACAGACTGTTTCAGGAGATACTTCAAGGTTTTAAAGCCTGGGCATTGGATGACCGTAGAATTTCATAATTCTCAAAACAGCGTTTGGAATTCAATACAGGAATCTCTTCAGATAGCAGGATTCATTATTGCTGATGTTAGAACAATTGATAAAAAGCAGGGGGCTTTTAATCAAGTCAATTTTTCATTTGCAGTTAAACAAGATCTTATAATAACTTGTTATAAGCCTAATGAAGAGGTTGAAAGCATTGTCACCGGGATTTCGAGTACTGAAGAAGGAGTGTGGGATTTTGTGAGAGCTCATCTTAAACAACTTCCTAAGCTTGTGATTGAAATAAACAAGATGCAGATTGTGGCAGAGCGACAGAATTATCTGCTATACGACCGCATGGTAGCCTTCTACCTGCAGAGAAATGCTTTGGTGCCTCTATCTTCAGCAGAATTCTATAGAGGTTTGGAGGAGCATTTCCCTTCCAGGGACGGGATGTATTTTCTACCGGAACAGGTAGTCGAGTACGATAAGGCAAAAATGAATATTCCCGATCTGGCACAGATGGAGATCTTCATCACTGATGAGGTTTCAGCTATCCAGTGGCTCAGGCAAGTGCTTAAGGACAAGCCTCAATCCTATTCTGACCTGTTTACGCAATTCGTGAGAGAGATCGCTGGTTGGAGTAAAATTGAAAGGCTTCTTGATCTCAAGGATTTGTTGGAGTATAATTTCCTCAAATACGATAACAACAGTGATGTTCCCAGCCAGATTCACACCTACCTATCCACGAATTGGAAGGAACTGCGGAATCTCTCCAAAGATGATCCTGCACTCAAGGCCAAAGCCAAAGACCGGTGGTATGTTCCAGATCCCAACAAGCTGGCTGATCTGGAGCAGATGCGTGAAAAGGCTCTACTAAAAGAGTTCTGGACTTATCTGCCCAAGGACTACAAGCCCAAGAAGCTGAGTGATATGCAAATTGAGATACCAGACCTACCCAAGAGCACTGCAGATCTGTTATCAGGCAAGAGATACAAGGTCATCCGGGCAGAAGCAGTGCGAGCGGGATTCAAATACTGCTGGCAAAACCGGGATTATGAGACCATCATCCTGGTGGCAAAACGCATTCCCAGCTCCTTGCTGGAAGAAGATCCCAAACTGCTGATGTACTACGATCAGGCGATAACAAGAAAACAATAAATGGAGGAAAAATGCTTAGAAGACTCAGAATCAAAAATTTCAAGTGTTGGAAGGATACAGGTGAGATTTATCTAGCCCCATTAACGCTATTCTTCGGTTCAAACAGCTCAGGTAAATCTAGTATCGGACAGTTTTTAATGATGTTGAAACAGTCTGTAGATTCTCCTGACCGAAAATCACCATTGTTCGTTGGAGTAAAGAATACGGCCGTGAACCTTGGGTCTTTTTTTGACATCATACATGGCCGGGATAAGAAGAATATAATTGATTTCGGTTATCAGTGGGATATTGAGACACCTGTTCACATTGAAGATACTGAACAAAACCAAGAGATAGTCATTCAATCTTTGGCTTTTGAAGCAGAACTAAAGCTTACAACGAAAAAGCCCAATACCTTGTATGTAAACAAATTGCGGTATAGAATACCGGAAAGTGATGCCAACAATACTTACCAAAGTCAATTTGAGATTGGCATGAGTAGGGTATCAGAGGATAAGAACCAATACACAATGTCAATGGAAGGTATTGAGTTGAAAAGAAATATTGGGAGACCATGGTCTCCTGGCCCTCCAATCAAATATTATGGTTTTCCAGATGAAGTTGTAGCATATCATAAGAATGCAGGATTTGTTCAGGATCTAAATCTGGCTAACGAAAGGTTGTTCAGACAAGTATACTACCTTGGTCCTCTGAGAATATCCGCGGAGAGAACATATCCCTGGACCGGAACAGCTCCCGATAGCGTTGGTTATAATGGAGAGAGCACGATATCAGCAATATTGGCCGCAAAGGACCGTAGGCTGAACTTTGGAAGATACAAAACCTTGTATAATTTCCAGGAGATTATTTCAAAGAAACTCAAAGACATGGGACTCATAGACGATTTTAAACTGGAGTTGATATCCGAATCTAGACAAGAGTATGAAGTTAAGATAATGACCAAGGGCTCTAATAGTTATGTTGACCTTCCTGATGTAGGTTTCGGTGTATCTCAAGTGCTTCCAGTGCTCACTCAGATTTTTTATGCACCGGCAAATTCCATCATAATTATGGAGCAGCCCGAGATTCATCTGCATCCAAGTGCACAATCTGTTCTTGCGGATGTTATGATCGATGCGATTAACTCAACAGAGAATGGTAAAGATAGGAAAATTCAACTGATTATCGAAACCCATTCTGAGCATTTCTTAAGAAGACTTCAACGCAGAATAGCTGAGAATAACGAATCAAATAGGTCCATAAATAAATCGGATGTTGAAGCTTACTTCTCCAGTTTTGGTGCTTATGGGGCTCATTTAACTGCCCTGGAAGTTGATGAATATGGATCGATTCTAAACTGGCCTGAGAATTTCTTTGGTGATGAGATGGAAGATATAGCGGCTCAGTCTAAAGCAGCGCTTGAAAAGCGCTCAAAGAAATCTAAATAGGATTCATGCATGAGATTGCCAGAGAAGTTTTTAATAGATACTAATGTCCCTTTGACAGCAAATAATGCTATTAAGTGCCCAGAAGATAGCCAGGATTGGCTTGATTGCGCTAAGCAGTGTATTTTGTTACTGGAAACGATTGTTAAGACCAAAGCGGGTCTTGTACTGGACAACACCGATGAAATTTTTAATGAATACAGCAACAAATTGAGTTACAGAGGACAGCCAGGATTGGGGGATAAATTCTTTAAATGGGTTCATGACAATAGGTTTAGTTTTCCGGAAGAAGATCGTGTAGCTATTACTTGTGATGAAGAATCTTATTTAGAGTTTCCTAAACATCCTGATCTTGCTAATTTCGATCCTTCAGACAAGAAATTCATAGCTGTAGCTAATGCTCATCCCCAAAAGCCAACGATCTTTGAAGCAACAGATAGCAAATGGTGGGGGTGGAGAAAATCCTTAAAGGCAGTTGGAATCTCTGTTCATTTTTTGGGTGAGGATTACGTGAAAAGAGTCTTCCAACAGAAGTTTCCAGAACACAATGATGCATAAATTCCCCAGCACCCCTCATCTGGCAAATCTTGGTACTCTCCCGATCCGTGGAGACAAAGTGTTTACAGAGTGGGAGAGAGCAGAATTCCTGGCGCATGAGGTCATCGTAGAAGAAAAAATCGATGGAGCCAACCTGGGGATATCCTTTGATGATGAAGGCGCTATTCAGCTCCAGAACAGGGGGAATTACATCTCCTCTCCATTTCATGGACAATGGAAGAAGATTCCTGATTGGCTGAAAACCCACACTGACAGGCTATTTGATGCTCTTGGAAAAGACTATATGCTGTTTGGTGAATGGTGCTTCGCCAGACACTCAATTGAGTATAGCAGACTTCCGGAATGGTTCATTGGCTTTGATGTTTATGATCTTGTGCACAAGAGGTTTTTGGCTTCCTCATTTCGTAACAACGTACTCGAGCTTGCAGGAATCCCGGTTATCGCAGAGGTAGGCAGGGGTCATTTTACCTTGGATGAATTGGTTCGGCTTATGAAGTTATCTGCCTATACCGACTCCCTTTGTGAAGGATTGTATCTAAGGTACGAAACAGGAAAATGGCTACAAAACCGGGCAAAGCTTGTTCGCGCTGAGTTTGTGCAATCAATTGACTCGCACTGGAGTAGTAAACCTTTACTACCAAATAAGGTCATACATTCATGGACTTAGCTTCGGGTAACCTAATCATGCGTAGAAATATGGGCTTGAGAGATATAATATTCGATACAATAACAATGCATGAGCCATTAATTCTTGTCCTCTTTGATTATAATGGTTTGACTTCAAACACGGCCATTCTTGAGCGCTTGGTGGGCAAAGGATATGATGTCTATGACTACACTGACAATCTGAGCTTGTTTTTCTACCTTGAAAGCTATAAGCAGAAAGAATCCAATGGTGTAGATTCAAAGCTGATGATCAGAATCTCCGCTGATCTGGCAGATAATGCTCAATTGCCTTATTCGGTGATGGTCAATGCAGAAAGGATAGAACTGAGACTTGAGGACTTTTTCGCTGGATTAAACGCAAAGGCGATCAAGGAACTTCCCTGCCAGTACTACAGTAATCTGTTTGAACTACTGGGATCACATCCTCAGGATACTACTTCATACAAAGAGAGTATCGATTACATCACCAGGCGAGTGTTTGGGATCGACATTGCAGGGATCAGCAATGAAGTGCAATTCTTGGCTATTCTGTACAAGCTGCATTATACAGACACAGAGCTGCCGGGATTCCTGGTGGATAAGCTCCACTATGCTGGAGATAGATTTGTAACAGACTACGAAATAGATCTTGAGCATGTTTTGGTTAGTAGTGAGCATTTCTTTGCTTTTCTGCAGAATGAATGGAGCCGATTCTTAGATGATCGGATAAATCACGGAGCTAATATCAAAGTGTTGCCTTTCGATCATCCTGATTTGAAGGTCTATACAGATAACTTCTTTGCAGAAGGAATGCTTCAGCGGGTCAGGATAGATGCTACAAGAGATGAGGACTTGGATTGGATAAGCTGTGGCATCGAACTGAAGACATCTGATCCGGTTGATCAGATCGAAAGCATGATGTCCCTTTTACAATCTCATCTGCCGGGATTGGAAAGCTCCTTCAGAGACTGGCAGAAGTTTTCAAGGGACTATGCGGAGTTACTACTCAAGCTCTATTCAGTAAATGATCCCCAGAAGGCAGACAGCATCCTGAAGCTAAGAGCTGAGATCAACGACAGGTTCCAGATCTGGATTCAGCAGCATTATGACTCACTTTCAAGCCTGCCTTCTGCAAAACCTGTGATGGTGCATCAAGTAGCTAAGAGCATGGCATATCGCAGGGCTGAGATGCAAACGGCGAAAACTGCCTTGATCGTGATGGATGGAATGTCCTTTGATCAATGGCTGTGCATAAAGGCGGAACTCGACCTGGGTGGATATAATCTGCACGAGGATGCTCTTTTTGCCTGGCTTCCCACTCTGACATCGATATCCCGACAATCCATTTTCAACGCTGCTGTTCCCTTCTACTTTGGACAATATCTTGGCAGTACAGCCAAGGAAGAAAGCCACTGGAAAAGGTTTTGGGAGGACAATGGAGTCGGGGCTCAAGGTATGCGATATCTACGCATGGACGGGATAGGTGAGATAGCCACAGAACTTGAGAAGCAGGTGAATCTGAAGAGCACGTCCGTGATGGGGATAGTCCTGAATGTGATAGATGATATCATGCACGGCATGAATCTTGGTTCGGCTGGTATGCATAGCCAGATCAAGCACTGGGTAAAACAGGGATACTTTGCCTCTTTGCTTCAAATTCTGATAGATCATGGTTACACAGTGTGGATCATCTCAGACCATGGCAATCTGGAATGCGAGGGCATTGGCAATATCCCCGATGGTGCGTTATCGGAAACCAAGGCATCCCGGGTAAGGATCTATCAGTCGGAAGCTCTAAGAGACCAGGCAGCAAGAAAGACAGATACATCCCTGGCCTGGACTCCCAAGGGACTTCCCAATGATCTGTACTGCTTGTTTGCTCCCTATCGGGGTTGCTACCATACAGTGGGAAAAAAGATCGTATCTCACGGGGGCATCTCATTGGAAGAGGTCATGGTACCATTTGTGAAGATCAATAGGAAGAGTAAATGAATAAAAGTCGTTTTGACAAGGTCGGCATCAAACAGGTAATCCGGCTGGAATGGATGGATAGATGCCTGAGCCTACTTCTTTCAGGAATGTCTGCAAGTGAGATTCGTAAGGATCTGATAGACTATCTGGCGGATAAAAAACAGAGTGGGGGAACAGGGGAACGGGGAGATAAGACATATACAATAGCAATCGGAATCCTGGCAGCATGGTTCGACCCAGCACCCGAATTGACAGACTTACGTGATAGGCTGCTGTTACTGGCGAAACAAAGATCTAATGAAAAATGGCTGCCTTTGCATTGGGCTATTATGATAGCTGCTTATCCATTCTGGTTTAATGTGGCTATACAAACTGGCAGAGTATTGGCTCTACAGGAGAAAGTAACTCAGAAGCAGATATTTGACCGCTTAGTGGAGCGCTATGGGGAACGCGCAACAGTCATTAGAAACGCCAGGTATGCAGTAAGGTCCTTCGTTGCCTGGGAAGTTTTGGAGGATACAGAGATAAAGGGTCGATACAAGAAGAGCGATCCGATGGCTTTGACTGATCCAAAGCTCATAGCTCTGCTCTTTGAAGCAATGCTAATTTCAACACCGGAGCATAAGGCACCGCTACGATCATTAATGGCATCTCCAGCTCTCTTTCCAATGTGTTTGGCTATGGAACTAGCCCAGCAGGCTATAGCATCAAATTCGAGGCTTACAAGCGATCATTTTGGAGATGGTGAGATTGTGGTAGGCTTGTCTTCCACCAAATAGGGTCTTGGTATGGGTTTTGATTCAGAATCGTTCAGCATATGTGGCAGAAGTGATTTCCGGGTACATGCACCCGCTACCAAACAAGTATTTATGTTAAACTGTAAGTAAAATGGAGCATTCATGGATCAATTCGGATTGAATAGGGATAAGGCTGAACAACTACTAAAACAGCGATTCGGGCTAGATAGGTTCTATGATGAACAATGGGAGACAATATCCCGGGTTATCAGGGGTGAAAGGCTACTTCTAATTGAAAGAACAGGTTATGGCAAATCGCTATGTTTTCAGTTTCCAGCAATTCTATTTGATGGACTGACAGTAGTTTTCTCTCCCTTGATAGCGCTGATGCGAGACCAAGTTAGTAAACTACAAGCCCTGGGCATAATAGCAAAATGCATAAACAGCAATCAGAGCGATGAAGAAAACATAAATGTGATTTCAGAGGCGAAGCAAGGAACTGTAAAAATTCTGTACATTGCTCCGGAACGGCAAGAAAACATGACCTGGCTTGAAGAAGTACGCCACATGAAACTATCCATGGTAGTTGTTGATGAAGCGCACTGCATCTCTGTCTGGGGCCATGATTTCCGTCCAGCCTACAGGCGCATAATCAATCTTGTTAACCTGTTACCCAAAGGCTTACCGGTACTAGCAACTACAGCGACAGCAACAAAACGAGTTGAGCATGACGTAGCATCTCAGATCACTGGTGAGTTGAAGGTGATAAGGGGTAACCTGCTACGCGAGAATTTCGGATTATATGTAGTTAATGTGCAGTCAGATGACGATAAACTGATTTGGCTTGCTCAGAACATAACCAAGTTGGATGGTACCGGGATTATCTATACGGGAACGGTAGTTGAAACCGAGTTGATAAGTAAATGGTTTGAATTCTTGAATATACCAGCCAGATCATATAACAGCAGGCTGGACGCAGACACCAGAATAGAAGTGGAATCAGGTTTGCTAAACAATGAGTGGAAATGCGTGATCTCAACAAATGCTCTCGGGATGGGGATAGACAAACCTGATCTTAGATTTATTATTCATACTCAATTCCCTCAATCTCCAGTTCATTACTATCAGGAGATTGGACGGGCCGGCAGGGATGGTCTGCCGACAGTTATAGTACTTTTATACAATCCGGAAGATAGAGATCTACCGGAAGCATTTATCGAAGGCGCTAAGCCATCTACTGCAAAGTATCAGAGAGTGATCGCTGCCGTACAAAATGAGATGCTTGGCGAGAAGGAACTGATGAAAAGAACTAACCTTGGTCAAACTCAGATCCGTGTTATTCGAGCTGATCTGATTGACCAGGGAATCATTAGAGAAGTGTATATAGGAAAGTCCAAGAAATATGAGTTCATCCCAAATTCAAAGCCATTTGATCCAAGCTTTTACGATCAGGTTCGTGATGCAAAGACCAAGGAACTGAATGCCATGATCGAATATGCAGAGACATCCCACTCACGCATGTCATACTTATGCGAATACTTGGGAGACATTAACGATAGGGATTTCGATAATTGCGATAACACTGGCTTGGCAAAACACCATGTTAGATCAAACCCTGAGTGGATTGAGAGATTGAACCAATTCCGCTTAAGCTATTTCCCAGAACTTCAAGTAGAATCAGAAAAAACCAAGCTCATCGATGGAGTAGCAGGTTCATATTATGGCGTATCTAACGTAGGGGCTGCTATACACAGGTGTAAATACGAAAATGGTGGTGATTTCCCAGATTTCCTAATCACACTCATTCTAAAAGCTTACTACTCCAAATTCCGCAAAGATAAATTTGATCTAATCTTGTATGTTCCACCTACAGTGTCAGGAGACTTGGTGCGACATCTAGCAGAGAGAGTATCAAACGCTTTAAGAATTCCAATCTTGCACGATTTAGTGAAAACTCGGCCTATTCAGGAGCAGAAAATCTTTGAGAATCATTACTTGAAATCAGACAATGTTGCTGGAGCGTTTTCCATTTCAGATCCGCAGAAAGTATCGGGTAAAAAGCTATTGTTGATCGATGATATCTTTGATAGCGGGGCTACCATAAAAGAAATTGGCAAGTACTTAACACAACTCGGTGCTGTGGTTATAGCACCACTAGTATTGGCAAAAACTGTTGGTGGGGATAAATTATGAAACACCTAAAGAATACAAGGTATTAAACTATGCAACAAGCAGCTTACTGGATAACTATATCGCACTTGAAGCGATGGACAAACGGTCAAATAAATGAATTGATCAAACAAATCTATCATGACAATGGATCGGATCTACAGGAGTTCTTTTCCCTTGATCATGAAGGATGGAAAAATAGCTATTCCATTGACGAAAAGCGAATATCATCTTTACTTGAAGCTAAAGATCAGATAGCCAATAACGCATTTTTGGCTGAGAGTCTTTTTAACCAAGGATTTGATCTTATTCCACTAAACTCTCCTGATTATTCTCCAACATTGAAAGACAATCTCAAACTCGCATACTCCCCTCCCTTACTCTACATCAAAGGCAATAAACAGCTTCTTGTTGAGGATTCAATTGCGATTGTGGGATCTCGTAATGCTAGCTCAAGAGGATTGAAGTTTACAGATAACATTGCTAAAAAGGCCAGTGAAGACTATAAAGTTATTGTTAGCGGCTTTGCCAAGGGCATAGACAAAGCAGCTCTCGATTCTGCTTTAAAGTATCACGGACATAGCATTATTGTACTACCCCAGGGAGTTATGACATTTGGGTCAGGATATAAGACATACTATAAGCAAATCATCGATGGAGACGTGCTCGTTTTAAGCACTTTTCATCCTAAAGCTCCCTGGAAAGTCGAATTAGCTATGGCAAGAAATCCGATAATCTACGGCCTCGCCAAAGAGATATACGTTGCGGATTCATCAAATTCAGGAGGAACCTGGTCTGGAGTGAAAGATGGACTTCGCAAAGGTCGCACGATTTACGTGAGGATGGCCTCAGATGATGAGACCAGTGCAAACAAACTTCTGATAAACCTTGGTGGAATAGCTGTTGATGATAAAGGTAATCCTGAGAGTCAACAAGAAACTGAAAGGCAGGTTTTACCCACAACTAGCATTCAAGATGATCTTCCAGGCAGAATCGTTGTGTTACTGACGAATAACGTTCTGACAGCCAAAGAAATTTATACCCAGCTTGGGATCGAAATGCCATCAAAGCAGTTGACAGAAGTTCTTAGTAAGATGGAAGAAATTGAAAAAGTGAAAATCGGTCGATCAATCAAGTATCGCAAAAGACAACCAGAGATATTTGATCTCCAATGATATTGAGTTGATTAAATTAACAAATATGTTCGATCATAATGAAATGGCCACACTCAGAATTTATGGCTAGGTGTCTTGAGTAACAACAATGCCTTGTTTGGATAGGGGGTAATAAGTGCTTGATATTAGAGCTTCAATAACACAAGAAGCATCTTCATTTTTAACAAAGATCATGCCATTAATAAGTGACAGCTGGTGGCAAGACATGGTTCTTTCTACATTGAATCCTAGGCAGAAGGACATTTTACTCAAATCAAAGGATACAACCCTTGATAACCTAGATATTGCTGCTCTACTTAGGATACTTGATCAGAACTGGTTCCGCATATCTGCGCATATGGAGTATGAGCCAGAGCAGAGGCATTATCTTAAGGAGATGATATCTATCCGAAATCGTTGGGCGCATCGAAATAGCAATCCAATCAGCGATGATGATCTATATCGTGACCTTGATACTGCACAAAGATTCCTTAAGATGATCAATGCGGATAGCAAACTAATCGATGACATCCAGCTACAGAAGCAAGAAGTTTTCAAAGGAAGAACTCAAGAGCGTGTTCATTCCACAGAACAAAAATCAACTGAGGGATTTCATCAGGGCCAGGTTGTGCGATTGAAATCCTCCCCGGATAAGCATTTTGCTGTTGTGAGTATTCTCAGCAGTGAGCCAGAAAATAGGATCGATGTTTTCGGAGAGGGTGGTTCTCAAAGCTTTTATGAATCGCAGTTAGAGGCAGTTCCCCAACGAGTTTTACATTATATGACTCTGGATGAGTTTAACGCAGCAATTTCTTCACTACAGATTAGACAACCCAACCTTACAACACTTTACTCACTGAACTCAGCCAGGATCGATTTCATACCATACCAATTCAGGCCTGTATTAAAGTTCATCAGGTCGGATCGCCCAAGGCTCTTGATTGCTGACAGTGTTGGCGTTGGAAAAACCATTGAAGCCGGGTTGATCCTCAAAGAACTACAGGCGAGAAGAGAGCTTCAATCGGTATTGATTATCTGTCCCAGGCCTCTGGTGGCTGAGAAGAAATGGCTTACCGAAATGAAAAGATTCGATGAGTCGTTCCGGCAGTTAGATGGAAAACAGCTGAGGCTCTGCATTAATGAATGTGATCTCGATGGAGAGTGGCCCCAAGATTACAGAAGATCAATCATCCCATATTCATTGTTTGATGAAACCCTGCTTCACGGAGAAAACAAGCGAGGTAAAAAGAGACTTGGTCTACTAGACTTGGACCCTCCTCCACACTTTGATCTGATCATAGTAGATGAAGCGCACCATATCAGGAACACTAATACATTTGCGAATCAGATAGTAAGCTACCTATGTAACAATGCTGATGCTGTGGTTTTTCTAACAGCCACACCAGTGCAGACAAAGAGTGAAGATCTCTTTGTTTTGTTGAACACTCTCCGTCCTGATCTGATTATTGATCGTAACAGCTATCGAACGATGATGGAACCCAATCAGTTCATCACACAAGCCGTGAAATGCATAAGGCAAAACAAGCCTGGCTGGCAGGAGCTAGCAAGGAAGGCCATAGTTCAGATCATGACGACCGAGTGGGGGCGTTTGATTGCCCAGAATAATCCCTTGTATAAGACAGTACTTGAGGGATTGCATGAAGATCCGATGACCAATGAGCAACGGGTTAGGCTGATATCTCAAGTGGAGGATTTACATACGTTATCAGGTGTGATTAACAGAACCAGAAGAAGGGATATCGGTAACCCGATTATCCGAAAACCAGAGACCGTGATGGTCAGTTTTACTCAAGAACAGTCCTTGATCCACGATGAAATGCTGAGTATTCAGAGGAGAATACTGGAGCAAACGAGTGGTAATGTATCCATCAACTTCCTAATGTCAACCATCCGCAGACAGGCAGCAAGTTGCATTTTTGGTCTTTTGCCATTGTTGAAGGATATCTTGAATCGTAGATTGGATGAAGCATTGTGGGATGATCTATTTAACTTCATGCCTGATGTTGAAGCAATTCAAAGTATAAAAGCTGATGTTAATGCGCTGTTAGATTTGGCTTCGCAAGTATCCGGCAATGATCCTAAGCTTGATGCTTTGTTGGGTGTTCTGAAGGAGAAGCAATCCCTATCAAATAACAAGGTTATGGTGTTTAGCAGTTTCATCCATACGCTTAAGTACCTCCATAAACACCTGCAAAGTGCTGGGATTCGGGTAGGCTTCATTCATGGTGGGGTTGATGACGAAGATCGTCTAGAACTGCGCAGAAGGTTCCAGTTACCCAAAGAAGAGCCCGATAGCCTGGATGTGATGTTGTTCTCTGAAGTTGGTTGCGAAGGTCTCGACTACCAGTTCTGTGATACAATGGTCAATTACGATCTCCCATGGAATCCGATGCGAATCGAGCAGAGAATCGGGCGCATAGATCGCAAGGGACAGATGAGCGAAAAGGTACTGATTTACAACATGGTCACAGAGGGGACTATAGATGAGGACATCCATGACCGATGTTTATCCCGAATCGGAATCTTTGAGCACTCAATCGGGGATTCAGAAGAAATCTTGGGAGAATTGGCTGTTTCGATCAAGAGTATTGCTGAGAACCTCAAGCTCACAGATGAAGAAAGGAAGATCAAACTGCAGCAACTGGCGGATAATAAACTTCGCAAGATGCAGGAAGAAGAGAAACTGGAACAGCAACAATACGAGCTATTCGGTATCGAAGTTCCCACGAAGCAAACTGAACAAGAGATAATGTCAGCAAGCAGCTATTGGCTTTCCCCCAGGATGTTGGAGCATCTGATCGAGTCATACTTAAATCAAAGACTTGGCACAGAGCAGAAACACATCCTTGGGGAAAAAGACCCCAGGACACTACGCTTGTCTCAGGAAGCCAGGGGTTTAATACTAAGTGATTACAAGTCACTAAAACTCAATCCAAATGCAACAGGAAGAGCTTGGGAAAAATGGCTCAAGGAGGCTAATCCCCATCTGAGCATTACATTCAATACAGAATATGCAAGTGAAGACACTAAGGTAGTTCTTGTCAACGCTATGCATCCTCTCGTGAAACAGGCAGCTCATCATATTGATAGCTTTGATTTTCCCTATACGGAGCTGCAAGTCGCTGACTCTGATATCACTTCCGGAGATTATGACTTTGTGATTTACAAATGGGAAACACGGGGTATCAGAAACGACCTTTCTCTAAAGCCAATTTGCTCAGATCCGAGAGTGGGACCCCAACTGATTAATCTGATTGAAAGAGCATCTGACAGCCAGAATAAATCGGAACCAAAGCTAAACCATTGGGATCATCTTGAATCCCGACATTATGAACTTTGGAAAGAAGAAAAGCACAGGCACATTGATAGAACCAAAGAGCTTGCCGATTATAAAAAGCAAAGCTTGAAGACCAGTCATCAAGCAGTAGTAGCATCAATTACAGATAGAATGGAGCAAATATCAGACGAGAAGATCTTGCGTATGTATCGGGCGCAATTGGCATCATTGGAGGCTGCATACGCCAGGAACATTCAAGCATTGGATATTGCTGTGGAAAAAGCAGATATAGTAACTACTCCAGTAATGTATGGCATTATCAGAGTCACCAAGGAGGTATTGTAGGTGAGCCAAAGAATTCTTGATCTTATTGAACGCCGCAAGAGATGGATTGCGATCAACCAAGAAAATGGTTTTGAAGAAGGTATTAAAAACCTCCTAACCGATTTGTATCCAGACAGTGCCCATTTTGTATTCGAATTACTACAAAATGCAGAAGATGCAAAGGCAACAGTGGCAATATTTAGACTTCTTAATAACACTTTAGAATTTGAACATAATGGCAGCCGTCTCTTCTCAATAGATGATGTAGAATCTATAACAAGCATAGGAAGAAGTTACAAAAAAGATGATCCGACTAACATCGGAAAATTCGGAGTCGGATTTAAATCTGTCTATTCGTACACGTTGACCCCTGAAGTAATTTCGGGCGAATATCACTTTCAGATACATGATTTAGTCGTCCCAAACATTGACGGACTTGAATCGAAACCAATTGGCCATGAAGTAACAAGAATCATAATCCCGTTTAATAATCCAAATAAACCAACTGACAACGCTGTTGCAGAAGTTACCAACTTACTAAACTCATTAAATGAAAGCACTTTGCTGTTTCTGTCAAATATTGAAAGGATCGAATATAGTTTGCCGAATGGGCGGACTGGCTATGTAGAAAGGGAAGATAATGATGGTAATATAGTGCATATAAAAACATTTTTGCCAGGCGACCATGAGACTAATACCGTAAGTTATTATCGGTTTAGAAAGGATGTTGAAGTTGATGTTGAAGATAGATATACAAAGACTTGTCGCATTTCCATAGCTTTCAAAGTAGAACAAACACCAGCGAACGAGAAAAATGACTATGACATTCGATGGAAGATTAAGCAAATTGAGCCCGGTCGGGTTTCCATTTATTTCCCTGCAGATAAGGAAGCTTCTAACCTGAAATTCCACATAAATGCGCCCTTCGCCTCGACTGTTGCACGAGATAGCGTTAGAGACTGTGGGGAAAATAAAACGCTCAGAGATCAGATCGCTACTTTAGTAGTAGAATCCTTTTTTTTCTTGCGTGACAATAACCTTTTAACTGTCGATTTCCTCTCAGTACTACCCAACAGTAAGGATGATTTACCTTCATTTTATCGACCAATATTAAGTAAAGTAGTCGAAGCGTTTAAAAACGAAGATTTAACACCGATGAAAATGGGTGGACATGCTGCAGCTTCTGGGATTTTCAGAGGAACTACTCAGCTTTCATCATTGCTGACAGATGAAGATCTTATCGTTTTGTTGAATGACGACTATATTACTCCGATGTGGGTGGCCAACGCTCCACTTAGAAATAGCAGATCTGATGACTTTTTGTCTATGTTAGAGATAACCGAATACAAGATAAGTGATTTTGTCGCCGCACTATCTGTTATGACCGATCATTTGCAAGAATGGATTAGCGGAAAATCTGACGAGTGGCATCAACGACTGTATGCAATGTTGGCAGATTATATTAACAGTGCTCCGGATAACATGTTACGAGCAAGAATTAACTCACTTTCGGAGTTGAAAATTGTTAGATTAGCCAATGGTACATATGAACATGGGAAAAATTGCTTTTTCCCAGATGAGTCAAGTGAACATGACAAACTATTGCCTAGAGTAAATAGAGGTGTATACTCATCTGGGAACAATAAAGCTCAACAAGATAAAGCAAGGCTTCTGCTTGAAAAAATCGGCGTAAGAGTAGTCGGAGAATCAGAGCAGATTGAGGCAATGTTAAGAATGAACTACTCTCAAGATGCTGTTGACAACAAAACGTTTAATCCCAAACTAAGAGACATTAAACGCTTTATAAGATTTACTAACAAAGAACCATCACAAGCTAAGGTTTTCGAAAATGCCTACATTTTCAAGTGTGAAAATGGGAAATGGTGTATGCCTAAGCAGATCTACTTAGACACACCTTACATAGATACAGGATTGTCAGTTTATTATTTAACGATATCAGATAAAGCCTATCGCTGGAAACTATCAGACGAGTATATTGACCTCAAACTCTCATATAATGAGATTGGAGAATTTGCGAAAATTGTGGGAGCTCATTCGTCAATCAAGATAATAAAAAATGAAGGATATAAATGGATTGACTATGATATCGAGTATTTATCCTATCATATTAACCAAGTATCACTTCCAGTTTCAAACCTGATATGGAGTCTGTTAGTTAAATGCGAGCAATCGCGCGACTACACTTGCTATAGTAGACAGGAAAAAGCACGAGTATATTATTACAATGTTGGTAATTCGGCATTCCTAAACATTTTAAGTAGTCATCAATGGGTTCCACAGGTACATCCCAATAATGATACATTGCAGTTTGTTGCTCCCAAAGAAGCCGATTCAAAGTTACTACCTGATGGCTTTACTTTTGATAACGGGTGGTCGTGGCTTACAAAAACATCATTTGGAAGTATAGTCAAACTCCGAGAAGAACTTCAGCGCCAGGAAGCAATCAAAAATGATAAGGAGGCTCAACAAATTGATTTAGCAGCTAAGCGCATGGGTTTTAGTTCGTTAGCCGAAGCACAGGAGGTTGCCGAAGCAAAGAGGATTGACCCACAAGGATATGCGCGGTGGCTAGCAGGAACACATAAGCCTGAGTTTCCCCAAAAGGAATCAGTAGACCCTAATCGTAGATCGCAGAAAATTGAAGACGGAATGGCTGATGCTCAACAGAAAGCATACGAGCAGAGACCAAGAAGTACACGAATAACGGGTAATACTGCTGATGTTGAGAAGTATCTTCGGTTGTCATATGAAAACGATGATGGATTACTAATCTGCCAGATATGTAAAGATGTAATGCCGTTTAAAAAACGAAACGATGAGTACTACATGGAAAAAGTTGAGGTCTTTACTAAGGAATATCTGAACAAAGAACATCACTCCCACTATCTTGCTATGTGCCCTCTATGCTCAGCAAAATATAGGGAATTTGTGAAAACTGACTCGAATCAGATGGATAGTATAAGAGATTCTCTTATGCAAAACGATTGGCATGAAATCCTGATCCAATTGGACGAAGAGACCACCATCAAGTTTGTTGAAACACATTATACTGACCTTAGAGACAGCATGATTGGTGAATCAACAGAGAATGATTCTATGTAACACATTAAGGCTTAGGTCTGCAGGATTTCTCATTGTTGAAACCGATACCACTGATCACTTGACAAAAAGGTGTCACAACCTGCCAATCTGCAGTCACGATTTGACATATTGCTGTCACTTCTGACCTATCCTGCTTGCAGATGATTTGACAAAATGGTGTCACAAACTGAGGCATTTCCGTTGTTTTGTCAAGTGGGTGTCACGATTTGACATTTGGGGTGTCACTTTATATCCATTGAGGACGATTTGAAGCTTTGGGTGACGGTTTATATTTTGGGTTTGGC
>ENA-UOOH01001114-UOOH01001114.1-fermentation-metagenome-genome-assembly--contig:-NODE-1114-length-27284-cov-9.530831_pt1 | contig 27284 bp, 28 predicted proteins | sample MGYA00245778_ERZ724025 | MGnify/ENA primary metagenome ERZ724025 (study PRJEB28704, sample SAMN03018313) | fermentation metagenome | biome: anthropogenic terrestrial biome; feature: soil; material... | reverse complement strand
GGCTTACACTATATAAAATCGATCAGATTTTAGACGGGGATATGGATGATATAATTGATGCTCTTATAACAGAGGATCAAACCCAAAGGCTTGCAAACCAATAAGGGCGAACACATAGTGTAGCTCGAAAGGTTACGTAACCCAATTTATACCTATTTTTCTGCAGGATCGTTTTTTTTACTGCTGTAAAAAGTGTTAGATACTTCATATACAATGCCTTTGAAAACTTTAAAACTGTTTATTGGTGCGATTTACATTAACGTGCAGTCGCCTTGAGTTAATTTCGTTAATTACAGCTCCGATAAGAATAATGTGCATAGCCCAATAAAGCCACATAATTAGAAGGATAATCCCTGCTATTCCGCCATATATGGAAGAAAACTTAAAAAACTGATTCATTACCGCGGAAAATATAAAGGACAAAAGAAGCCATAGGATAGTAGAAAAAGCTGCACCGGGAAAAACCCAACTCAGCTTAACTTTTTTAACGGGAACTGTTTTATACAGGATCATTAAAACGAATAAAAGCACCAGTACAGAAAACTCATAACGCAGGTAATCCCATATCCGCAAAAATGTATCCGGCGATCCAAGATACTCAAAAAACACCTCGCCTAATCGCTGACCAAAAAGAAGAAGAATTGTCGTCACAATAATTAATAGAATAAAAGAAGCTGTTAAAACAATTGACAAACCAACGCGCTTCAGCGGATTATGTCTATCATCACCGTATACTCTGTTTATGCTCACAATAAGTGATTGAACGGCCTTTGAAAAAGGCCAAAGAGCAGCAACCATACCACCTATTGATATAAACAGGCTTTTATTGTCTCTTGCGCTATCTAAAACTTGCAAAGTAAGAATATAAGTGGATTCAGGCAGCATGCTTGAAAGGGCTTGCATGAATATAGTGTCATCAAGGTTTGTCTCCCGGATTAATGTAAGCATAAAAGCTATAAACGGAAAAAAAGCAAGTATAACAAAAAAGCTGGTCTGGGCAGCCAAGAGTGAAATTTGTGCCTCCACATATAAATCGTATATCTTTTTTAAATAATGATATAGTCTTTTAAAAAACCTTCGCATACACTATTTGTCTTTCTCTCCGTGAATATAGTCTGTTTCGGTATCTTATTGGTTTGTAACGATAATAATAGTCTGTATTATATTAAGGGCTTATAACGATATAAAAAGTTTGCAAATATATTAAAGGTTTATAACGATATTAACAGTCTGCAAATATATTAAAGGTTTATAACGATATTAATAGTCTGCAAATATATTAAAAGTTTATAACGATATTAATAGTCCGTAACTATATTATATAGTTATTATCAAAAATTATATCCCATACTCATATTTCCTGTACCAAACAAGAATATCATAGGAGTGCACCACAGAACCACAAGCCTCGACGTTCATGCTCCGCTACTTTACCCAAATACCTGGAAGGCAATTTTTACCATGAGGAGGCAGCTTTGAACTGGCTCAAAAAGCTTGACACCGCATTATTAGCTATGTTAGAATTATCAAGCGACATTTTAAAAATTCAATGGAGAGATGGCTGAGCTGGTCTAAGGCGCACGACTGGAAATCGTGTGAGGGCTTATACCCCTCCGAGAGTTCGAATCTCTCTCTCTCCGCCAAAACCCTTGAAAACAGTGAGTTTCAAGGGTTTTATATTTTCATAAAATAGTAAATAATTTACAATTTATGCCCTAATTTATGTAAAATGGTGCCGAAATGGTGCCAAGATTTAATAAATGCTTATAAAAACTTATAAGAAGATAAGAGAAAATATATCGTTATCTTTCTCTATTACGGCTTTTTCTATGAGTATTTTTTGCTGTTTCTATTTCCTTGTTTTTATCCGGATGAACTGCATTATGGTAGGCATTCAACACTGCTGTTTTTCTGTCCAACCTTACATCCACATATTGAGCGGTAACACTGTCAAGGCTTGAGGATATTCCAAGCTGCATACCTACGCCCTTCAGACTATGACCAAGTATTTGTCCTACTGTGTAGAAATCACCTGTAAGCTGGTGCATGTTCGTAGCTGCGGCATGGCGAAAATGGGGAGCTCCCCATTTGAGGCACAGCAAAGCCATGCATTTATTACAGAATGGGATAAATCTTATTTATATCCGTGACTTACTTGGCCATGCCGACATATCTACGACCGAAGTCTATTATGACAAGAAAAACATTATGTTAAGAAATAGCTGATTCCTACGTATTCACAGGAATCAGCCGTGATTTTTTTGAAAAAGTCTTTACATAATTTATTTGGATGTTCCTATCGTTTTTAAGAAGTCCAATAAATTATTGTCTGTGGTCCAGTCTGGAACTTTTGGACTCACATTATCACCGATTTTTTCTAAAGCCTTACGCTTCATATTTAAATCAGCTTTTGAGTAAATGGATGTGGTTTGAATATCCACATGCCCGAGGATATCTCTGATGTATACAGGGTTAACATCTGCCTGTGTAAGGTGCATTGCTTTGGAGTGTCTAAAATGGTGCGGGGTTATTTTACCAGATATATCCATGCTATTAACGTATTTATCAATAATATATGAAATGCCCTGCCGAGTTAGCTTCTTCCCATGGCAGTTAAAGAATAATGGATGATCTAAATTTTCCATGGATTCCAGGTGGTTTTCCTGAATATACAATTCCAGAAGCTTTACTGTATTGTTCATTAGAGGGACACACCTTGTTTTTCTTCCTTTTCCAACCAGTGTAACACACGCTGGCTCTGTTAGCCTTAGGCTACGCGGTGTAAGGTCTGCAAGTTCCTGTACACGTGCCCCGGAATCGTAGAGCAAGGACAGCAATGCTGCATCACGCCTTCCCGATCTCAGAGCCAGTTTCGGCTGTTCCAGAAGCATCTTCATTTCATCCACTTCCAAATATACCGGAAGTTTATGACACGTTTTTTTAGAGCTTATGGAAAGTATCTGCTGACATTGGAACATATACTCTGGATTTTCTGACTGGATGTACCGAAAAAATGCGTGTATTGCAGCCAGTCGCTGGTTTCTTGTGGATATGCTGCATCCCCGTTCTTCTTCCAGCCATTTCAAGAAATCTTTAACCGTTTCTTTCGTTACCGTATTTATATTTACTCTATTTGGTGATATATTTTTATTGTCACTTAAATACTGGAGCAGCAGAACAAAGGTGTCGCGGTACGAACGGATCGTGTTTGTGCTGTGATTCCTTTGCCCTGCCAGATAGGAAGTCAGAAAAGTACTGACATAGTAGGGGAATCCTTTGTCATTCGTTTTCATTTTTAATGCCCTCCATGACAGGAATAATACTGCCCACAGTTATTTCCAGCCTTTGAGATATATCGGGATAGAGTTCCTGTGTCAGGTGCAAATATTTTGTGGTTGCTGATAAGGAAGAGTGCCCCATATATGCGCATAACACAGGAAGCGCAGCATCATAGGGAGTGCCTTGGGATAGCATCTTTTCCAGACTATGGACACAAAATGCATGGCGGACATCATGGAGCCTTGGTCCCCCTTTTTTTCTGCCCCCATGTGAAATGCCACAGGCAAAGAGCATCTTTCTGAAATATGCATAGACAGTGTGCTTGGAGTAGGCACCGCCTTCAGGGGAACGGAAAAAGTAATCCTCTGGCCTGTATGTTTTGTGGTACTTTGATGCGTAATCCTCCATCCATACAAGCATCCCCTTATCAATAGGAAGTTTCCTGTCTTTATGGTTTTTGCTGTTGCGGATATAGATTGTACCTTCTGTAAAATCAATGTTACCCATGGTGAGATTTAAAGCTTCTGAAACCCGTAGACCACTGCTATATAGCAAACGGTATATCACGGAATGGAAATCCCTGCTCCTTTCCGATATGCGGTTTCTAGGATTGTCGGCCACTTCAAAAAGTCGTTCTATCTCTTCGTTGGTATATATGTAAGGATGGAAATCTCTTGTGGAATTTCCTTTCCAACATGAATCAGGGTAGTAAGAAGGCAGCCCCATTTTTATCAGGAACAGGGCTATCTGGCGGATAAGGTTGATGTGACTTTCCTGGGTTGCTTTTGCCCAATGCGGACGGAACCGTATAAATTCTTCGACCAGTGCTTTGGGAAGGCCGTATTGGCAGTCATAATCCATAGTCATTCCATCAATCTGGTACAGCATCCTTTCTTCATCAATATATTTGATTCCGAGAGAATGCTTTTCTTGCAGGAACAGTCTGAACTCATCGGCAAACTTTCCATGGAACTCGTTTTTAGTCTTCACTGGACATCACCTCCAGAGGGCATCTGCTTAGTGCTTCTATGCTGCTCCTCAAGTAATGCAAGGTTGTCTCTGGGCTGGAATGTCCCAGTATATCAGCGATGGTCGTAATTCCGACATTATGGTTCAGAAGAGTGTTGGCCACGCTGTGGCGCAATGAATGGATCCCTATCTTTGACCTTCCTTCCGTCTTAATTCCTGCTTTCCCAATATATCCTGTTATGATCCTGTATAATGCCTGTGGAGATGAGACAAACGGTGCAAATGGAAAGTTCAATCTGACAAACAGATAGGGGGAATCCGTTTCCGGTCTTGCATCCTTTAAGTAGCTGATGATCGCCCAGCCCACATCATCCATCAGAGGCAGCTTCAGAAAGCCTCTTGTTTTGTTCTGCACTACAGATAATTCTTTCTTTTCCCAGTCGATATCCTGGAGTTTTAAAGAAGCTATATCTCCGGCGCGCAGTCCCGTTCCAGCAGCAAGCATGATAATGGCAAAGTCTCTTTTCCCAACCGGATTCCCCAAGTCAATTGCAGCTTTTATACGGGCGAGTTCCTCTTCGCTCCATATGTTCGGTATTTTTGTCCTCCATACATTATGGACTTTGGGGAGCAAATCGTGAAGCGGGGTATGGATAAACTGGTTGAGGTAGAGATACCGGAATACCACACGGAGACAGGAGATGTCCGATGCGATGGTTACAGGGGCATACCCCACCAGAGAAGAGATGTATCCTGTAAGCTGCGGGTATTCTACCTCTGTGAAAGATCTGAAACCATTGCCTGCAAGATACAGAATGAACCGTTGAACATTTTGTCTGATCCGTCTGTATTGTAGTTCTGAAAGCTCCCCATCCCTGTATTCGGTGAAAAATGAATCCAGTCCCTGGCTGAATCCTTCCGGCCAGGAGTCTGGCGGCATTGCTTTCTTTGTCCTGAAAAAAGTCCCAAACAGCAGATAATCTTCCAGTTTGCGCATAGTCCTTACATAATAGAGATGTTTTTTGGAATGTTCCCCCTTTTCTGAAAAGCCGCTATCCCGCTTCATGATAAACTGAATGAAGTCGCTGGTAAGATTTGTGGAGAAATCTACATCACCTGTAAAATCCATGAATTCCTTCAATACCTTACGGTACCGGTACAGCGAATCCTGGGTATAGTGCCGACCAACAAGCTCCTGCTCTAATTGGCTGCACAATTCTCTTGCTGAAATTTGTTTCAAAAAAACCACCTCATCTAATTTATTAGTAGCAGATTTCGTCTGCTCCAATTAAATTAGATGTGATTATGTAAAGAAATGCAATGTATATTGAGATGAATATCAGGGATTTAGACGATGACTTTACATAATTACTTGCTTGTCATAATATATCTTATGTTAAGCTTAACATAAAGTCTATGCACGTGCCGATGCGGAAATGAAGCGTAAAGCCCTTGAAAATGCATATCAAAATCCAGCTCCAAAGGATTTGCCGCCATGGCAGAAGGATGAAGGGTTACTGGATTGGCTTAAGAGTCTTGGTAAATGATTTGTTTATGCAAAGTTATCCTCATGGTTTCTTCAGTCGCATAGCCGTTTTTTATGGGTAACTTTGCATAACTACTTTCTCTGCATAACCTGTTCCGCCTTTTTGGTTTGCAATAGCAATTACTTTTGCCATCCTGTTTTCCTCCTCTCATGAAGAAAGCCGCTTGCTTTATAATTTAATAAAGCAAACGGCTTCAATAATATATATGAAAAGAGGATGTAAGCTACAAAGCCGTGTCCTCTTGTTCATTCGTATTTAATTTACATGTGTACAACAGTAATGATCCTTGTTTAAAGTATGTGTATTCTCTCTCAAGGCTCTTAATATGAACCTTTTTTATTGTACTCATTATTTCTTTCACTCAAAGGCTCTCAAAATCTCGTCACAAACGCCGCCCATTCGTTGCAGAATTTTAGCGATTTTTGTCCTGAACTCATGTGTTCTGAACTTGTCCATTGACGGAAAGAAATCGCCCTACAGTGCCGATATTCCCTGCCGAAGCTTGTGAATCTCTCATAGAGCAGTAGCAACTTCTTGGCAAGTGCATATCATATACCTCTGCTGCAGCTCGGATGAAGACTTCTGCCAATCGTATCAGTTGCAAAAGTGGCATGTTGCGCCATGCTTAAAATCTCCGGTTTATTTTTTGGGGAATAACTCTCCGGGGTAGATGGATTTGGCTTTTTCAACGCTCCACTTATGTTATTTCGCCTCCGTTCCGATTAAACAATCAAAGATTGCTTGCTCCATCTTTTTCAACCGCTCCACATATGCAGCAACTTTTTCACGGATGTTGCGGTCACGCATCATTGTAAAGTCGGTTAAGGCGGTATCAATACACTCATTTAAGTATAACTGGCTGTGATGCGCCCCTGGGAAATTTTCACCAAGCCGCTCGATTGCCAAGCTGATTCCGGGATTCACCAGTCCGGGATATTGTTCGGACAATCGGCTGAGATAACTGTGCAGATAACTACGGTAATGATTTAATAATAGTAAACCAACCGGTTTTAGATACATATCTCGATTGCCCACGTCGAAGTCATCACGCCACCAATCATCGTTCAAGAGCCACTGTACCATATTATCGAAGGAAGCGGTATTATTATAAATAACTTCGCCTTGTGTATATTCTGTTTTCTTTTCATATAGAATTTTTGCGATTTCACGGATATGTCTATATGCTTGCTCGCCGACTAAGCGTTCTCTGGTTTTATCACCAACAATAACAATCCCACAACATTTTTCGTACCAGTTTTCGGTGTAATAATAATGATCATCACCGCCATATCCTTTAGGCTCACCGTGCGGAGACCAATACGCTCGAATATTCAAGCCATTCCCGCCATCACGATAACCTGTTATTAAACAGGTAAAGTTTAATTCTGTCAATCCAAATCCAATGACCGGGCGACCTTTGTCAATAGAATTTTTTATCTTTTCGGTATAAAAATCTTTTGAGTACTTATGTGGGTTTATTGTCATTTTAGGCTGTCCGTTAATCATTTCCTGCGTGCCGGTCAATGAATACGGCTCTATATAGACATTTGGCTCATAAATATACTCGCTTTCATATCCTAAAGCTTCGAATGTTCTCTGTGGGATTTCCGCTAATATACTGACTTCATCGCAGCATAACCCGGCTTTCCACGGGAAGCCCATTACCGTTCCGCTTAACGCAAACAATTCATCGGCTTCTATTGGATCATCGAGGTACTCCATTAAACGCATAACCGATCCGATATAGCAGACGGCCGACGGGTCACCATATCCCATGTGTGGGATACTTGTAATACATTTTCTGTTAAGTGTTCGTGTTGTTTGCTTTTTTTCGATTGCTCCATCATGTTCAAAATCTCCGGTCTCCCTTTCGGGGAATAGCTTTCCGGGGTCTTTTTTATTTTTTTAATAGGTTCACTCACAATTCTATCCTCCTTTTCGGACAATGTAGTGTTATCTGAATAAAAAACGTTTTTACTGTTCTTAACTATCCCAATTATCAAGAATATCTTTTACAATAACCCGTGCTTGTTTTTCCAACTTTTTATTTTCTTTTAATGCTATCACTAATTCACATCGCTGTGTTACATCCCAAACCGGTGCTGAATTATAGTTAAAGACAGCAGTTGTTTTTTCATATGGAACTGCTGATAGTAAATTCTCAAGCATCTTCTTATAGATTTTTGTTGTTTCCAAAAGTTTTACTTTGTTTTCGCCATAGAGTAAATCGACGCTTGCATTAAGATATTTATATGCTGCGCTGCGGGCATCCTGCATTGATCCAATATGATATTGATCACAACCACATTTCGCTTGATATTCGGCTTTGCCAAGTTCAAACCCTTGAATTAAAATATCATATGCATCATAACCAAATTTATGGTGTTCTTTAGGAGGCTGTTCAAACATTTTTATACATGTTTCGAGTGAAATCTTTAATGCTTGTTTGCGTGAAATGGGTTCACATTTTTTATCATAGAACCTTGTCAATGCTCCAGGAAACCAGCCGGGAAATCCGCTCATATGAAAATATCTATTTTGAGTATAGATCTCATTTTCGGGAACATTTAAAGACTGATGTTCAATAACTTTATCAGGATTTATATTATATTGACAATCAAAATATGTGCGTCCAAAAAATCTATATATACCGTTCTCAACTTCATAACCACAAGCAAGCGTCCATTCCGGGGCCCATCTGCCACCAACTAATAAAACCGGGAACCCACTATCTATGCTTTTTTTCGCCTGTTCGCATATTTCTTTATCTTCGCTGAGAGTGTAAGAAGATATACCGAGTGTGTCCCCTACATTCTTTTCACATAGTATACCGTTTTGTGGCATTTGACTGCTGGGGTCCCAATCATCCCGCATAAGTGCTTGATAGCATACTCCGGACAACCCCATAACTTCTTCATAAGAAACAGGAACACCAGTGGCATTCAAGAGAGCAGTAATACATCCGCAATAGGTGTTATCTCTCCATTCCCCCCACTTAAGCATAGGAATACCATTAATATAGCTACCGCCGTTAGCAGTTCTTACTTCATGTGATTTTGCTACTCTGGCTTTTCCCGCGTTTTCTTCTACCATGCATAATATCTCCGGTTTATGCTTAGGTGAATATCCTTCGTGGTTGCTTGCTTCCCACTTTTCTCTTGTAATTAGCATTTTACATCCTGTAAACTCGATAGGATTTCCATTTTCATCGTTCACAAAGGAGGCTTTTTTACGAATCTCAACAACCTCCATCCCAAGAGCTTTCAGCGGTGCGATTTGTTCTTTACAATTCAAAGGATTCCCGGCAGTTACACCGTTTACACCCAGCTTCTCAAAGGCATATTGCGTCATGAGTGAAAGCGCTTCGGTGTCATGGTCATTGTCCTGATAAACAGTATGCCAGACATGACCTAAATCTAAAATACCTTTATCTGTCACGCTGTTATATGCAATAAATCCAATTAACTTCATAGAAGGCTTCAAGCAAACAGCGTAATAGATATCCCCACTTGCAAAATAGGCGGCGGCACCTTTGCAGTCCTCTAAATCGACCGGCCATTGGTGGTCAAAGTTTTTCATATTGGACTGCGCCCGGTCAAGCGATAATGCCAATACTTGCTCTGCATCCTCAGCGGTAAACCGGCGTATGACAAGCCTGTTCGTTTCCATGAAAAACGGCTTGCCGACGCATTCATAAACCAAAGCGGTGTTTTAGTAAACTTAATTATCATCTCTTCTACAGATAACTCAGCAGGAACATAACCAAGACTCCTGAATTCTTTTGGTGAAACTCCATAATTGTTTTTAAAGGTGCGACAAAAAGCTTGAGAGGAATCGAATCCACATTCAATACAAATTGAAGTTATTGATTTATCAGTGTCTGCAAGTAATTTGCAGGCTTTTTCAAGGCGTCTACTGCGTATATGTGCTGTTATTGTTTTTCCAACAATTGCTGAAAATACACGGTGAAAATAAAACGGTGAAAAATGAAACCTATCCGCTATGTGTTTGAAGTCTAAGTCTTCTTTTAAGTTGTTATCAATATAATGTAAAGCTTCAGCAATTTTATTAAAATTATTCATTATCACCCTCCATTCAAAGTGAGAATGCAAGTACTTACAATAAGCAGTATAGCTACTTTGAAACTTTTTGTCTTAACTTTTCTTGCCATATTTATTTTATCATTTAAAATATAATTACAAACTATATCTATATTCACACTTCAGAGTTTTGGATAGAGCTTCATCATACATGCAGGAACACCGGCTTCATAAATAGAATTGTTATATTCAACAAAACCATACTGCTGATATAGTTTCTTCTCCTTTATTAATGGTTCGAAATCACCCCTTAAGACATTAACAGTAATATCCTTTGAAGTATCTAGCTGCTTAAGAACTATATCGATAAGCTTTGAACCTACACTTTCAAAATCTGAAGCTTCTGACACTCCAAAAAAGGTTATCCTATTATTCTTTTTTGAAAAAGCTATTATTCCTGCACACAGTTTTGTAGATTTATCAACTGCCATATACACTTCGTTCTGCTTTATCTTAGTTTCCATATAACTGTAAAATCCTTCATAGAAGATTGATATATCTGGAACAAGCTTTTTAACTATGTTATCCGATATATCATGTGCAAACTTTTCCCATATTTGAAAATCATCCAGCGTCATTGATCTCATATCAATTTTACCCATAATGTTTTCCCCTTGAACATTATTCTTTATTTGTGCCTATTTAAGCTTGTTATATTAACTTCAGAGCCCTTTCATAAGCCTGTGCAAGAAAATCTTCTGCTGATACTCCTTTATAAATCTTACTTTTATCATGATTTGGGTTGAAGTCTACTTCCAAGGTAAGATAGCTAATATCTTTACTCTTCTTTAATTTATCCCTCACACTATTCCAATTTACTGTACCATCAAAGGGGAGCAGGTGGGTATCATGATCTCCGAAGTTATCATCAATATGTACAGCAAATAGCCTTTCACCATAACGCGATAAACAATCCGCATCCTGATGGAAGCAATTTTCATGCCCGGTATCATAACAAAACCCAAGATAATCTGATTTTATATTCTCAAATATATAATCAAGGTGCTGTAAAAAATTAAGATTTTCAAAAGCAAGATAGACTTGCTTATTCTCAGCAAAATCTACAAGTCTTCTGATACGTTCTAATCCTATATGTGTAATCTCAGGCGGTTTTGAAAAACCTGTAATATGTATAACAGCTGCTGGAATACTATACTGAGCACAGTCATTGATACATACTTTGAGCGTATTTAAATAATCTTCACCAGCAAGTCCATCAATCCAAAGTTCATTAGGGTGATTGAATGGAGTATGTATATTGTCGATATCCAATCCAATTTTTTTTGCCATTTCCGGTTGAAGATGCTTATTTTCATCGCCCCACCACAGCGATGTTGCATCAAAGCCAGCCTCTTTTATCAATCGCAGCCGTTGTTCTATAGGTAATGAATAACTGAACCAAGAGAAAATGCCTGTTTTTATCATTCTTTCTTCCTCCAAGTCTGATAGAGTATTCATAGTATTAAAAATTTGCTGACTGGCTTAATTTCTCCTTGTGCATATTATACGTATTTACAATTACGTTCTAAAAAAAGAGAGGTATTGTTTCATTTATATGTTCCTTTTTATACAGATTTCCCGTATTTGATATATTTGCTCCTCTATTTCGTCTTTTGCTTGTTCATTTATATGTTCCAATGACATAACTGGTACTCCTGCGCCTATTCTATCATTATGTCGTCCATATTCAACCGTTATAATGTCGGGTCTACAATATTCAAGTATAAATTCTAAAGCGCAATATCCGTCATTGTTAATTTTCGTATGACACATGACAGAATCTTGTGTTGCAACCCATCCGTTGATATGTATCTCAACAGTTTTATCAAGTGGCAGGTGCTTTAAATAATCAAAAAACGAAACACCTAACCATCTTGAAGCACAATAGGCATGACTAATATCAAGTAAAAACTGACAACCACTTTCATTTAATAATTGTGTAATAATTTCAGGTTTTAGTAAATCACGCCACTGAATATTATCGCAGTTTTCAAGCGAAACAAATTTTAAATCCTCATATTTTTCTTTTATGAATCTCGCGTTTTTTATAATTATATCAAGTGTTTTATTAAAAGGAATATCTGCTGGCAATTTTGAAAGAGCTGGATGAAAAGATAGGCCAGGCGTTTTAGTCATATGGATAAGCCTTTTTGTAATTTCATCGTTAAATTTCTCTTGTAAGGAAAGTGATGATAAATCATGCGGAAGCGGATATAATCCGTGCAGCAAAATAGGTCGCTTTTCAGTTACCCTCTTGCAGAAATTATCGAAAGCATTTAAATCTTCCATGATTCCCATTTGAAAACCCAGCCCAGGATATTTAAAAAAATCAATATCAATTTTGTTTTCATCTACAAGCTGCTCAGTTTCCTGATAATAATTACATGCAATTTTCATCACTTTATCCTCTTATCTCATAATAAATTTTGCGTAGTTATCTTAGCTTTTTCCGCATAACAAGTTTTTTATCAGTTTCATAACAAACAGCAAAACCTAATTTTTCATACAATTTAGCGGGTCCCATAAAGTCTTCTTCTGTGTCTATAAATTCTTTGTTCGGATATGCCTCTACAAAATCAAATCCGTCTTTTTCCGCATCTTCGCAGACACGGCTCAACAGTAGTCCTGCAATACCTTTACCCCTCATTTCCAGTGCAATTGCAAAGCAGAATACTGATTTAACTTTTATGCCGGGTGAAGATTCGTCTTTATGAATTGACTTCATAAACATTTGCCAAGAACAGCATTCGAAACAATCTGATTTTGTGTTTGCATTGCACCACCCAACAACCTTGTTGTCAAAATACGCAAGATACCCTTGGATATTATATCCATTTATATATTCAATGGCTATATCCCTTCTTTTCTCCGCAGTAGAAAAGTCTTTGTCTTCATAGTTATCGTTGCACCAACACACACAATAACATCTATGTTCATCTTTATTAGTGGAGTGTGGTGTCGTATCAAAAAAGTTCAAATAATCATCTAATAGTTCTGGTGTCAACTTGCGAATTTCAATACTCATATTTAATCCTTTCACTCATAATACAAATAATCGGTAGTTCATATTTCTAACCTATACGAATTTAAAGCTTACATCAATAATACCATGTTTATCCAGATGATGGTAGCATGGATTTTGTTCGTTATAAATAATAAATAGCATTATATTATGTTGTCTCTACGCATCATCTATTTATAACAACAAAAATACTTCTACATTTATTCCAACTGTTACCTACAATAGAATTAGTATAACGAAGATAAGACGTATAATCATGTGATGAGCTTATATCCAGTTTAACAGTTCAGTTTGCTTATTAGTGAGTGCTATAATATTTTTTCCAAGTCGTGTTCAATCTCCTCGAATTTCCTGTACTCATGCGGGATATTCAACGAATCCAAATATAAATGTAAAATTTCATTATCACAAAATAATATGTCAGCTGTGCCGATATGAATATCAATTTTTAGTTTGCCTCTAATTTTTTCCGCATTTTGCCGTACCAAGCATAAAATATTGTTTTCCTCCAAATACCATTCTTCTCTCATCATATCTTCATATAACTCGATGGCTTTTTCCCGTGCAACCCCCACAGTACGGTATTCTTTGTGATAGAGATGGTGATAGGTTCCTGCGTAAGGGGTTACGGAACCAAACAGCTCGGGGTGCTTAACTGCATAATAAAACGCCATATTGCCGCCCATCGAAAACCCTGACAGCATTCTGTTCTTGCGGGTTGCGTCTGTTCTGTACTGTCCATCAATATGGGGAATCAGTTCCTTAATAATGATGGATTCAATTTGCAATAAAGCATCTAAATAATTGTCTTCCGACGAAATGGCGTTGACAAAAACAGTAATGGCCTGTCTGTCTTTATAGACCTTTTCCAGCGGCCATATCTCGGAAGATTCGTTGCCCGTCCATCCGTGAATGTGGTACGCAACCGGATATTTTTCGCCGCAGTCTTTGTACCCGGGCGGAAGATAGATATTATAGCCTATTTCGTGATTTAATACTTGGCTGTAAAATGTTTTATGAGTAACATATTGAGGTGATTCTGCTGGTGGGTTTACAAAGTTCATTCAACACTCCTCCGATGCCGACTAATATAAATTATATCATTGACCTTAAGAAAACAATTACACCTTAGAAAATATTTGTACTACTTGATTATATTACTAGACAGACAGTTATTCAAGTGCAAGGTAGACGGACTCACCTCCTATCTCAAGAATTGTCTTGAAACCAAAGTAGTTATTTTTTGCGGTTCAGGTATTTGTGGTCTGGTTCTCCGCTAATAATCCTAAACATAGCCACAATGGCATTTTTGTATTTTGTCAGCTTGAAACACATACATATTATGTAGTTTTTGGTAACTTCCACAAATAAACATTTTGAGGTTAAAAGGTGGAGTAGGATTAACCACCCTTTACGTTTTCCTCAAAACTCTGACAATAACCAATGATAGTGTTGAAAACGCCATAACCTGGCTTATCATCATATTTGTCCTTGCATCTACGATAATGCTTCCCTTGCCAAGGATGATTTCATTCATCCAGAAAATAGCCGGAATGCTTAAAAACACTGCTGATACAGCAAACACCTCATACCATATCAGCCTCCTACTCTTTTTCCGTTCAATGGAGTTGTATCTTGTCATGGTTCTATTAAGTCTATAAAGCTGGTCAGTCAATTCTCCTCCATTTTCCTTGAAGTTTAGATTGAGGACTAATGACAAGCCCGGTTAATACAGCTACTACATAATATATATTGGAATACATGTATTCATAATAAGTCACTTATATCACCTGCTTTCTTCCGGCATATATTCAAATAATTCCTTCTCATCCGGTCTTATTGCAAAAAGGTTGATAACTGCTGCTGCATCAGCTCCTGTCATCTCATATTCCATGCATGACTTAAATGTAACTCCTGATAGCCCTTCACTATTTACAAGATACTTGCTACACTCCCTGTCATATGTAAAAAGGTCTTTGATACTGTAAGTCATTTCTTCTGGGTTGGCAATAACTTCTGATATCTTGAAAACAAATCGCCTGCCGGTTTCACGGTTAAGCTTTATGTGGATGTCCAGGTCAACAGCATCAGCGGCATCATACTGTGCTTCCCTGAAGTCACTGTAATACCCGGTCTGCATTAAAAGCTGCCTTAGATCGTGGATCATACGCTGGGCAGAGGATGAATGGAATGTAAATAAGCTTCCCCTGGCCTGACGGAGCATCGCCTTAATCATCTCAAAGGCTTCAAAGGGGTTTCTTACTTCTCCATAGATTACAATGTCCCTGTTAAAACGAAAAAACATCTCCGTAATACTTGAGGGTTCAAATTGCTTGCCATACTGAAGCTCCACCACATTCTTTTCCGGATACTTTTCTGATATGGATAGTTCATGGGTATATTCTGCAAGACCTATTGAAAGCTCCTTGCTCAAGTTTCGTATAATGATCTCATCAGCTGCGGTAGTTTTACCCGAGCCCTGCTCCCCAATAATGGCAATATTCCGTCTGCCTTTTTTTACAAGAATTTCAACCAACTTAAGCATCTTCTCTTCCATAAACTTTGTATGGGCTTTGTTTTGAACCTCTGAGCAAGCAAACAAAGAAATTTGTCTTTCATCTTCAACACCACCTAATATAAATAATTTAAAGTCCATTTTACCGCTTTGGAAAATTATCTCTGCCGACTAATTTTGATACAGGATATGATAAATTTTTTTGTGTTATTCCCTGTTTATAAAATGCTCTGTCTGGTCACCTAAATTAAATATTTTTTCTTTAAGGAATGAAGGATATATTGTTAATGACTTAAGATTCTCTAAAGGAATCCATCCCAATACGACATTACAATTATCTTTCTGTGAAACAAACTCTCCATTATCCGGAATATCCGTATCATCGCACAAATTGATCAAGTAATAAAATGCTATTGTGCTTGTCTTCCTTTTGTTCCACTCCCAGAAGCATTCTTCCACCCAAATCAACCTTTCACAGATTATATCTGCTCCTGTTTCTTCTTTATATTCCCGTATAAGTGAATCAATCGAAGATTCACCTATCTTGACATGCCCTCCCGGCAAAGCATATTCCGCTCCATCTTTATCACGTTGCACCAGGATCTTATTATTTTTAATCAATACCCCAACGGTTCTAAAATTACAGATATGCCTTTCACCTTTAAATAACCAGTCCATTTTCATAATCATACCTCTCAAAATATTATCCAGCGTCTATTTATACCTTAATCCAACTTACTCGCAAGATGCAAAAAACCCACAGAATCACTTTATGTGACTCCGTGGGTCTAATTATCCACGTGTAGGGCTTCCATGCCCCCATGCAGCTCAAGCCTTTAACTCTTATGCATGCTCACCTTTTACAGTATTCTTACATATATTTTCCAATTTGTCGATGGGTTCATGAAGGAATTCTTGCATTTCGGCTTTAGAGCCTTTAAATCTTATATTATTTGAGATAAGCTCATCTAATGTGACTGGCTTGTATTCGTTTATCTCTACACCTGCATTTAATGCATTATCCATTTTCTTTAATGTTTCAAACACAAGACCTTCTCTTTTATTGTGTATGTGTGCATGCACATGCAATGCCCCTCGCGCTGCTCCACCCCACGAGAGCATAGGATAATGGCTTAGTGCAAGACGCCGTTCATTATCCGTTATTTCCAGGTAGTATGAAACTGACGCAAAATATTTCTGGAGATTACAGTTTTTTACCCATTTATGATCATGGTTACCTAAAACTAAATGCTTTACACCATTAAGTCTTTCTATATAATAGCTTGCATGCTTACCGCTTCGGAATACCAGGTCTCCAAGAATATATACTACATCATCAGCAGTAACAGTGCTATTCCAATTTATAATCAAATTTTCATCCATCTCTGCTATATCATTATAAGGACGATTACATAAACCAATTATATTTGAATGGCCAAAATGTTGATCAGCAGTATAGTATATCATCTCATCGCCTTCTTTCAGGATTACTATTCAAAGCATTTTATGATGCATTGATTTCATTTTCTGAGATGTATTTCTGAATAATGCCCGCCGTTCATTTATCGTGGCTCTTGCAACCGCATACATACTTATTCCCCACTTTTACATATTTTTTTTATAATTGCGTAAACCCATGTCGTAGTTTGTTTTGCTTCATCCAGCAACTTGGCTTTTTCTTCGTCAGTAAGGCTCTGTTTCAGATGTTTTATGATACCTTCACTCACATATTGCTGTTTCAGAGTTTTTATTGCTTGAATTGCAATTGCGGTCTTATAGGACATTCCGGATATTTCTTTGTTATTGCGGTGTCTGAACTCTATTTTTACGTTGTTAATAGCATATGTTCTATAGGGACCATCACTGATGTATAGCCAATATGCGGTAACCTGTGTCGATAGCCCTAATTGGTTAAGAGCGGTATTTCCGCTGGGGGCAATGGTCCAGTTGTTGTTTCTGGCAATAGCAATAGCTATATGATGAGGAGACGGGGCCTCATATTCACCAAGGAGTTCACTGTATTGTGGGCAGTCATAAACACCACGGATCACTCTGCGGATTTTCTTCTCATCTTCAAGCCGTTCAAGTGATTTGCTTACTGCTTTGTAATCGGCTATATCAACGAAATCTGTTGCTATAAAAGCACTTTCAGACGGCAAAGATAATATTCGGTTGTAGATTAAATTGGTGTATGATAAATTACCCAACACAATTCCTCCTGTCGCAAATATTATATAACTTTTGCGACAAATAGTCAATTCTTTATTATTTTTACCTCGATGAATCAGATTTATTATATGTGGCTTAACAAAATTTTTGAAGCAAAATATAATTTTGTGCAATAAGTTTTGAATACTATGTGGTTAATTCTCTACAGACTCACTTATAAAGTCCTGCATAGACTCTTCCATGTCCAGCAGGAATGAGAACAGAAAGTATTGCCTTGCATCAGGGTGTTCTGCTAGCAGTTCAACATCCTCCGGAAACTGTAACCCTGAAACATCATATAAGATACGCAATACAGCTATCATTTCAACTTCATGATCATTATGATATAAATGGTTTAAGGTAGCCGAAATTCTTTCCAGAGACAATATTGCAATGCTTAGTCCTCAAGTATACACTCCGCTAACAAATTCCCTACATTAGACCCTAGTTTTTCTTGCAGATCTATAATATCTTCACAAAAACTTTTCTCATTAGCAATTGCTGTCCGAATATATGGAATAAAACGATCAACATTGATATTCTCTTTTCGATACCCTTCAAATACTTCAGATAAAACCTTCTCCAAGAATCGTTTTCTACCTGTTTTTTGATTAGACACCAATTCATCATGACTGTAATCAAAAACCTTTTCCGAATGAAGCAATAGCCAAAATTCAAAAGTAGGATTGGTAACAAATAAACGAATTTTCTTTTCTTTGCACTTTTCTATTATTTGTAGATACTGCTCTGGTTTTACATTGCCTTTGTCCCTATCAATAATCAAGCAAATATGGTCCCAGTCTTTTATGTACAATATCTGTTGCTCTTCAATATACTCAACTATCTTATCGATTTGTTTAGTCAAATCCAGCTTGTCTTCTATGTATTTTGCTAGTTCAGTAATAATATAATTCTTGTCTGTAATTTTATCCTCAAGCGTTAAATGGCAATTCTCCTCAAGGCAGCATCGCATATCCTCTTCTAATGATTTTAAAGTGTAAACGCCTTTATTATTAATAAAACCATTTTCTGAGCAATAGTCAATTATCTTATCAATAAGCATCTTTACAGAATCATAATTTTCTATGTGTTCTTCGATAAGACTTAGTATTCTTTTTGGGTGGCTGTGTGATTCCTGTTGAATGCTTCTAAGAACCGGCAGAAGGTCAATGATTGGATCTATTCCAATCATTGACCTGTTATCAATAACTCCTTGAAAATACTGCACTTCAGTAGCTTGACCTTCATATGCAAGAATGTATTTCCTTTTTTCATTTTGCGTCTTTTCAAAATGTGCTGTTCTCTCCCCAAATTTTCTTGGAATTCTCACAATTAATCATCCTCCTTAATAGGGAAGATAGTACTAAATATGGGTACTCCTCCATACCGACCTTCCAAATACGCTTTATCCACCTTTTTATCAAATCTTACATTGTACTCATCAAGAGAATAAAGCTCTGTTTCTCCAGACGTAAGTTTATTGGCAATCCATATTTCATCCTGGCGTAATAATCCAAAGTCTAGCAGTCTTGATTCATGGGTTGTGATAACCAACTGAATATTTCTCTTCTGTGCAGCAACTAAAAATTCCTGAATAAATTTATAAGTTAGCTGTGGATGTAAGCTTCTATCTATTTCATCAATAATATATATTTTATCCTCTCCTGTAAAAAGAATTTCGACCAAATCCAAAATTCTCCTTGTACCATCTGATTCTTCAGAGAATTCAAAAACGGCATCATTTCCATGATTAAAAACTATTGTAGTAACTTCTACTTTATCGTTTTTATCTAAAGAAATAACGTAGTACATATCATTTATCCGTACAGACATGGAAGATGTTTTTTTATCTTTTATCTTTTCAGTTTTCCATTCTTTAATATCTTCCTCTAATCTTTCATAAATCACTTTTGGCAATTGCTGCTGAAGCTGTATCAAAGATGACTTTCTTTCATCGTAGTTGGTTATTCCTGTTCCTAAACTTCTAATTACCCTGCATACTTCTTCTTTGTTTTTCGCGTCTCTGAAATAGGAATAATCGGAAATTGGTCTATTTGGATAATTTACATCCAGTTTTTCTATAAACCAATCAAACACTTCCTTAAATACGAATAACTCACTCTCATCTTTATACAATTCAACTTTTGCCCTGTTCATTTCATTTAAAAAGAGTATTTCTGTATTGTTTTTGCTATCATCAGAATAAACATTAAATTTATTTCTTAATGTTTGTGAGGTAACTTTTAAATCAGATTGAAATTTGCCATTTAAAACATCTCTACTAAAAATGGTCTTGTCATTGCCGGATGGACTTAACTGAACTAACCACTCAGATACTATTTGGCTCTTTTCCAAAAAAATCTCGAAGCCATATGCATAGTTATTATTATTTAATAGTATTTCAAACTCAAAATATGAGGGTTTGTTGGCATAGCTAGCATCAATTTTGAAATATGAAGCTTGGCCTTTGTTAGGAACACCCAGAACAATAGCTGTTTGAGCATATTTGAAGCTGGAAATCAGATTGGATTTACCTGACGCATTTGCTCCAAAAACAGCTGCGAACTTTAAAAGCTTTAACTTATCAGTATCAAGTACCCGCTCAGATTTACTCTTTGGCTTTCCTTTTATCATAGAGAATTCTTGCACTTCCTTAAAAGACAAAAAGTTCCCAACACTAAATCTTACTAACATATATATCACCTCATTATCATTGTATGTGAAAATTTCACTTTTGTAAATATTATAATCAAATTTTATTTGAAATATTCAAAAATTAAGTGAAATTTTCACTTTTAAATTATGAGGGTGAGAGATCCTTGATAATTGTGCATACCATTGTATCCATTCACTTTTATACATACTTGATAAATTTCATTAGTATAAAAGTGAAGTTATAAATATATCCGCGAGAAATAAGATTTCTTTTGTCCTATTTATGTTTTTTACTCTCAGCAGGTTGAAAGACTAAGTCCTGCATACAATCCTCCATATCCAGCAGGAATGAGAATAGAAAGTATTGCCTTGCCTCAGGGTGTTCTGCTATCAGTTGAACATCTTCCGGAAACTGTAACCCTGAAACATCATATAAGATACGCAATACAGCTATCATTTCGACTTCATGATCATTATGATATAAATGGTTTAAGGTAGCCGAAATTCTTTCCATAGCTTCAGCGTCATTGTCAATAAAAGTCCATATAGCTTCAACAAGTGGGGCAGTCACTGCTCCAGATATCAGGTTGATTTTATTCCTGCATATTTCCCCGGATGAAAGTAAAATACCTTTATCATAGCTTATACCCCTCCGAGAGTTCGAATCTCTCTCTCTCCGCCAAAATTAAGGGCTACAAGGTTTATCCTGTAGCCCTTTGTTGTGCCCTGAATTGCTACGTGGTTCCAATATGGTTTCCAACAGTGATTTTTTTACGCTTGTATATATTATTTATTATCCATTTAGGAAATCAGTAGGGAATCCTCCATATTTCAATGGGGAAATGAATCTTTATATCGTTACATCTTCTAGACAAAATGTTCCTAAGCAACCCTTGTATCCGAACGTCAGTTCTTATATAATGTATTCATGGGATCGGTTTAACTATCGAACCTTGATAACTGAATTAGCGGGTTGCAATAAGTAAACCTTTGTTGGAATGTTACTTATTGTCTGTTGACTTATTGTATTCATTTGCTATTCTGTATTAAAAGAGGTGTTTGTATGGATGCTTTAAAAGTTTTTGCTGCTAATCTTAAAAAATACAGGAAAGAACGTGGGTTATCCCAGGAAGCGTTCCCAGAAAAGGTTGGGTTACACCGAACTTATATTAGTGCTTTGGAAAGAGAAAAGCGAAATATATCAATTGATAATATCCAGAAAATTGCAGATGCCTTAGAAATCGATACATATAAGCTATTTATAGATGAGCCAACAAAAGAAATTTTAAAATCAGCGGAAGGAAGTGATTGTGTAAATGTCAAAAATTCGAAGCATAATTGAAGCGTTAGGCTTTTCACATTCTAACTCCTTATATTATAATTCAGATGATTTGGCTGATACATTTAAATGTAACTACTCAACCTATAAAATAATCAAGGAGCTTAACCCTATAGCATTCTATTGTGTCAATAGAATGCCGTTTATTGTTTTCTTTGAGTCTTCTGAAAAGCAAGTTCCTGCTGCACTGATTAAAAGAGTTTGGAATGCCCAAATTCCAATAATGATTATATGTTTTGAGAACCGTATTGAAATATATAATGGATGTTCAATCGATGAAAAAAATAAATTAATACTATTAGAAAAACTTGATTTGGATCAACTAGCTGAAGCCTCTTTGTTTTCATATTGGAATATATCCAGCGCATCATTCTGGACCCGATATGAAAAAAAGCTTACTGCGCCTAAGCTAGATACGATAATGCTAGATAATATAAAAGATGCAACCAATCACCTCAAGAAGGCGGAATGCGCTCCATTTGCAGTTAGGCTTGTATTAAGGTTAATATTTATTCGGTATCTGATTGACCGTGGCGTTGATTTAAATTACAAAAAGATTTGTGGAAACGTTAATCAATCTCAGCAATGTTTACTTAATATTATGGAGTCAAAGGATGATCTCTATGACTTGTTTTCGCATCTAAAAAGTCAATTCAATGGAAATTTATTTGAGATGTACCAAAAAGATGGAGAAACTGAAGCGGCTTTATTAGATGATTTATCCTTAAAAACACTATACGATTTAATGGCAGGGAACCTAGTTTTATCATCAGGGCAACTTTCTCTATTCCCACTGTATGATTTTAACATTATTCCTGTTGAGTTGATTAGTAGTATATATGAACGTTTTCTAGGAGATGAGAAGCAGCAAAAAGATAAAGCTTTTTATACACCTCCCTACTTGGTAGATTATCTTTTGCATCAAACAGTTAGCCCATTTATGGAAAAAAATAATCAGTGCAGAATTCTTGACCCGGCGTGTGGTTCGGGTATATTTCTTGTGGAATCTGCAAGAAAACTGATTGAAACAAATATATTACAGAATTCTTCTGATATTAGTGATAATAAACTAATCAATATCGTAGTGGATAACCTTTGGGGTATTGATAAAAACCCTGAAGCTATTGATGTTGCTGCTTTTTCCATTTATCTTACTCTTCTCGATTATAAAGATCCTAAAACTTTGAAAAACTTTAAGCTTCCAATGCTGAAAGACAGGAATTTATTTGCCTGTGATTTTTTCTCTGAAGAGGTTGATAATATTTTTAGTGGCAAGCATTTTGATTTTATTATTGGCAATCCTCCTTGGGGAAAGGTGGGCGGCTCACATATTGAGTATTGTCAGCAACGCAACCTACCTGTACAAAACGAAGAAATTTCACGCAGCTTTATTCTCCGCACAAAGGACTTTACAGATGAAGATACATGCTGTTGCTTAATTGTGACCTCAAAATTATTTTATAATATGAAGTCACCAGCAGTAAACTTTCGTCATTGGTTATTAGAAAAAACAAAAGTAGATAAGTATATTGAATTAGCTGCTGTTCGAGAATTAATTTTTACTAAGGCTCGTGGGCCTGCAGGAGTTATTATTTATCGTTTTACTGATAATAATGAACAGAGCCAAAAAAATGAAATGTGCCACTTAACGTTAAAACCGAATATTTTCTTCAAACTATTTAACATAATTGTAATTGAAAAAAATGATTATAAGTATATTAGACAAACACTTTTGCTTGAAAATGATTGGGCTTGGAAAACTCTTGTTTTTGGTCATACACATGATTTTTATACAATCAAGCATTTGCGTAACAAATATCCTTCAGTTATGCAAGTTATTAAAAAGCAAAAATTCCCATACGGTACAGGTATACGTGTTGCTGATGGTGATAAGCAGGATGCTAGGCATTTGATTGGTCGTTGGCTTATTGATGCTGAGAAAGGAATCAAGGCATTTGACGTCATAAAGCAATATGGACACATATTCCAAAAAGTTAAAATTCATCGTGCAAAAGCTGATAAGCAGCATCTATTCTCTTCACCTTATGCGCTTATCAAAAAGGGATTTGATACACAGACATATAAGTTTCGAGCTGCTTATTCTGAAGAAGACTTCATATATACTGATGCAATAACTGGGATATGTGGAAAAAACGAAGACAAACAAGCTTTGTTATCCTTCGTCGGCTTGTTTAACTCGTCATTTTACTCATATTTAAACTTAATGTTAGGTTCTTCTTCAGGGATTGAACGGGAGCAAGGTTTCCCTACAGAGATATTCAAGTATCCTGCTATTATAGATGAACAAATTGCAGAATTAGTTGAGAGGATTCAAGAAGAATTAAAAATAGAAAGAGAAGATTTTTTTAGTAAATCATCAAAAAGCGAGAGTATAATGCAAGAACTTGATTTGTTAATTCTTGATAAATATGGATTATCCAAGGATTTATTTGTTGACTATGCTTTAAACGTACAAATACCTTTGCTTGCATGCAATAAATTAACTTGGAAAAAGACAACTTCCCAACAGCTCCGTGATTATGCTAGTATTTTTGCTAATTACTTCTCTACTATTTTTAAAAATAATGAAAAACATGTTTTTATAAAAATCTATACTAATGTTGCTTACCACTATTGTGCAGTTGAATTTGAATTTCAAAGTGAAAGGCCTATAGAACAGGTAATTGAATTAGAAGGAGATCAAAATTCACAGCTAAAACTTATAAGCAAATTTATGTTAAACGAGGTCAATGATCTTTTCTACCAGATGAAAGATGTTATTAGCTTTAGTGAGAGCTCCTTTTTCATTCTCAAAACAGATGAATACAGGAACTGGCATCCGGCAATGGCGAAATTGGATTTAGCTGATGTGCTAGATTCGATTTTGTCAAGAAATGAGGTGGACCAGTAATGAATGGTTTTAAAAATGTCTCATTAAATAATACAATAGCTTCAAGCATTCTAAATCATATTGTCTCTAAAGTTTTGGCATGTTTTGATAAAATGATTGAAGATTATTCAAATCATTCCATTAAGATCTCAAATAATGAAACCACTATTCGGGATCACTTATTCTGCAATTACCTTAACAATGATGAAATAATGCGGAACATGGATTTTGATAATTTTAGATTTTTGGCTGAAACACCCGAAAATTATATTGATAGCAAACCACAGGGTCGAACAGATTTGCAGGTTTTTAACATTAATGAGTTTAGCCACAGAAACAGGTATTTCATAATTGAGTGTAAACGAATTGATGGGAATCTGACTTTAAATCGAGAATACATTGATGAAGGAATTCGACGATTTGTAGGAGAATCACTTAAATATAAATCATATTATAAGATGAACTGTATGTTGGGTTTCGTAGTCAGGCGTATTGACGTAGAAAACAATGTTGAAAAAATTAACAGCCTTTTATAAACTGAGTATACAGACATCCATGTTCAGGATTATTTACAGACTGGAATAGTTCCTAGTACATATATTTCTTCACACAATCTCAAAGAAAATGAACTTATTGTATTGACACATGCTTTTGCCAACTGTTCATCTGTGATAGCTAATGCTACTGTGGAACGTGACAAATAGAAGCGGAGCTCCTTATCGAGCCCGGCAAGACTCACTTCCTCAACATCGGCAACATTAGTGTTTTCCTCACGGCTTGTGTAATCACGGATTATTCGCCGAGCTAATGCCACATCCAAGGGGACATCAATATATACGGCGAGATTAATATACTGCCCGACAAGTCGGTTTCCATAACCGAACGGATAATCAAGAACAATATAATCCAATTGTTCATTCAAAAGTCGTTCAACATCGGCGGCAACCGGCTTGGTGTGCCATTCATCGCCGTTTGAATCTTCCGACCAGTCGTTTATGTCGCGGTTAAGATAAACACTATCGCCATAATCGTCAAAGCTGATCACGGCGGCATTCACCAGTTGCGATCTTAATGCGTTTGTGACAACTGTTTTACCGCTGCCAGATAAGCCGGAAATGCTTATAACAAAAGGTCTTTTCATAGTTTTCTCGCTTTCTCCGTTACCTCACGGATAAACGCTGTCTTTGCGTTGGTATAGCCATCCCTGTTATGTTCAAAATATTTATGCAGCATTGTTTTAGTACGGCATATTCAGCAGCAGCTTCGGGATGGGCAATAAGATAATTTCTAAAACATAATTCATCCCAATCATCACGGTAGCGGATCCCTCTCTTTAACAAAATCCTATATAACCGTCTTTAAAAATTCTCCTACCGCTTTTCTGCTCTTCAGAATCAAAAACTCTTTTTCCGGATACTTTTCGTGTAAATCCAGTATCCTTCTCTTACCGGTTTTTTTAAAAGACCAAATCCATCTCAAAAAGTCAATAAACTCTAAATTCATCTTTTCTTCAAGGTAGCCAGGCAAATCGGAACGTTTTTTACCGTGACGTTTAAATGCACTCCACATACAGACAAATCGGTTTATATCAAGAAAAATCACTAAATCGGCTGCAGCAAACCGAAGTTCCATGGAGCTTTTGTAGTTTCCATCGATGATCCATTTCTCCCCGTTGATAAACCCATTTTGCTTTTCAATCCATTCTTCCTTTGGTGTCTTGACCCAATTCGGCTGCCAGAATTCACAATCAAGGTGTATCATTTTGTAACCTGTAATATTGGCAAGCCGTTTCGCCAGCCAGCTTTTACCGCTACCGCCACTACCAACGAGGATTATTCTTTTATATTTAGATAGATTCATATTCACCTCTTAAATTTCAATCAGCTTATTTATGTATGGAAATCATTCTATCTTAAGCAGTTTCATCTATCAGTATTATTCTCCATACTATAGCAACTTTCCTTTAGCATGTATCATTCAGATTAAAAAATCGAACTTAATTAAATACAAATCTATTACTTTTTTTGTATCCATCTATCGGTAATCTCGGCTGTTTCCTTAAGTGTAAGCATAGAATTATCAAGTAGTTTAATGTTAAACGTTGTCTGATTTGCATTTTCTATAAGCCAATGGTTGAAGGTAGCTTGTCGGATTGGGCTTAGCATTTTCTCCAGCACTAAAAACGCGTTCTGGAGATTGGTGACGCTTTCGGTATGCTTCTGCGGATATGTTCCTATTCCGCTTAATGTAATAACCCGGAAAAGGGCTGCAGATTAAACCCTACAGCCCTTAATTGTGGTAAAAAATGTACCGGCACAATCTTCCACAGTCTGAACATAATAAAGCCTTTATCAGACCTGTAGAACAAAGAAATAATTCAATGAGCGCTTGCGCGAATTGCGCGCCAAAACGCGGGCGCTGAAAGCGCCTTCCTTGCACGTTTTGTGTGCAACGCACCGCGAGCATTTTATCAAATGCCCTTCAGTGGGGGATTGTACCCGCCACTGAAGCAGAAATCGGTTTATCCCCCGCCTATAGAGGCAGGGGTCTTAGGGCATTTGATAAAAACCTACCTCGTTTACCTGGCTATCTAACCGGGTGCTTTACATAATCAAAATAATTAAAGCGTTTGCTCCAGCTTCTGAAGCAATTGCAAGGCTTCGGAATCAGCAGCTTTACACTTTTCAATCAACTCTGATATTTTAAGCCGATTCTCTGGTTTTGAAAGTAGCCGCAATTGTTTTTCATCCCGCTGCCATC
>ENA-UOOH01001113-UOOH01001113.1-fermentation-metagenome-genome-assembly--contig:-NODE-1113-length-27290-cov-9.687534_pt1 | contig 27290 bp, 32 predicted proteins | sample MGYA00245778_ERZ724025 | MGnify/ENA primary metagenome ERZ724025 (study PRJEB28704, sample SAMN03018313) | fermentation metagenome | biome: anthropogenic terrestrial biome; feature: soil; material... | reverse complement strand
CAACCTCCCTACCACTACGCCCGGGTCAATGCCAACTTTATTTGCAAACTTCATTATCGATTCCCTGGTGAATCGATTTTTCGTTATAAAAGCCCTGTACTTGGCGCCTGGTATCATACAATCGCACGCAAATTGATCCGCTTCGGCTTCCTCTTTAGTTTTTGCTCCGGTTTCTGCAAAGACCGTCTTTTTACTGTGCATCAATATATGCCCTAACTCATGGAAGAAGCTAAACCAAAAATCATCGGCAAATTTATATCTAGTGCTTAGCTGAAGCATTGCTTTCCCAGGTTGCAACCACTTAGTGACCCCGTGGGCATTGGTTTTAGGCAGATGAGGAACTACAACCAGGGCTATCCCGCAGGAAGCACACAAGTCCTCCAACTGGGATTCGAAATTACCTTCCTCTTCCATAGTCAGCGCCCTAAACGCAGCCATGTTCTCCTTTAATCTCCTTTCATTAAAGGGTTGGGTTTCAATATCCCCGGCCATTAGCTCACCCATTCTAATCCAGGCACCCAGGGCGTAAGGTGAACTGCTTGCCTTGTTCGGCTTCTTGAAAGCGGCCGGTAGCGTTGCAGGTATATATCCCAGCGATGCAACCCCGAAAAACTGCCTTAGATGAAACACCTTCTCCGGTAATTTGTTGGTCGGTCTGACAAAACCTCGGCGGGCCAGTTCTGGATAAGGGATGAGGGCGGCTATCGGGGTTTCCTTATCAATATCCACTGCCGCCTGCAGCCGGGCTCTGGTTTCCTGATAATTTGACTCCAGGTTGTTCCAGAAACTGGCGGGTGTACCGAAAACACTCTCCAATTTCAAAGCTGTTTCAGGTGTAAGGGGTGCTTTTCCCTTAATGATATCGTTTATCATCTTGGCAGTTAAACCTGTTCTTTTGGCTAGCTCTACCTGGTTCATAACAATAGAATCCAAATGTTCCTGCAGGGTCTCCCCCGGAGGAATCGCAATATCCGGACTGAATCCGGCTTTAATCTCTTTAGTCATGGTAATTTTTCACCTCAAATATCTTCGCTTATGTGTCTATGTTTTTTACCTTTAATCATAGTGATTATACTGTAAACTATTGCAACCAGGGCTATTTTTCATAAATCAGGTCTTTTTTTTATACATCTCCTATAAGAAAATTGCCGAAATCACGTATGATATGATAAACACTTATATAATATGGTAATTAGGGGATGGGATATTTGAAGAGGATTTTGAGTATAAGCTTCCTGGCACTGCTGCTGTGCTTTGTTCCGATGGCAACGGATAAGACTTGGGCTGCTACTGTGACCGGCAAGGCTCTGAGCACTGATATACGCGCCTATGTTAACGGCCAGATGCTCCCTTGCCTGATTATTGATGGCCGGACTGCTGTAGTGGCCGAGGATCTGCGCAGCTGTGGCTTTGATGTGGTCTGGAAGCCGGTGGAGCGAAAATTGGAAATCAGCGAGAATACCAGGAACATTGATAAAGCAAACTGCCAGACTTCAAGCAACCAGGGCGTATTTGCGGGAGCAGATAGGAAGATTCTGGCCAGCGATATCAAAACCCTTCTCCAACAGAAGGAAATTAGCTCCTTTAACATTGATGGTTTTACCGCCATTTTTCTAAGTGAACTGGCTGTTTATGGAGAAGTGAAATGGGACCCGCTGCAACGGGTAGCCTGTTTTGAATCCAGTCAGCGTTCAGGAGATGCGACACTGGGGGAAAGCGGGGAAGATGCCAACTTGATTGTCGAGGAAGTTGACCGCCGGGAAGTAATTATTGATTTCCGCGGGGAAAGGCTATTTTGCCAGAACCAGCAGGTAGGTTATGCCCATAAGGGAAAGGCGATGATTTCTCTGGACTGGATGGCCGAGTGGCTGGGATACCAGGTCCAATTGAGCCAAAACGGCTATTTGGTCAAAAGGGGGTCCCATTCTTTCCAGGTAAAAGCCGCTGAACTTCAAGCCCAGGTCTTCTATGACGGAAGCCCGGCTAAAAGCGTTGAACTGTATGAAGCACCGGCCCTCAGTTCGTCCAGGCTCTATCTCTATTCTCTGGACCTGGAAAGTTTGTTTGGCCTGGATAGCCAGTGGAATGAAGATAAACACCAATGGAAAATCCGCTATGTGGATTACCGGATTAAAGAATTGGGCAACTACCAGGGGGGTAGTTCGTGCACAGTGAAAGCCAGGTATATTGAATTGCCGCCAGATTTTAATATGCCGCCCGAATTGTCAGTCAAAAATATCACCCTGATTTCCGAGGGCTCCTATAACGGCGGTCATGCCTTCGTTTCCGGCGATGGGCAGAATTATGCCGCAACCATATCATTGGCGATTCTCCGCGACAATGAAATACAGATATACCTGGGTAAGAAAAACCGGGTGCTCTTTTACAAGCAAATGACCCTGCGGGGGGATACGCAAAGCCATCAATTGGAAAGACAAAAACATATCGGTCCCTTTACCGAATATATACTGGTGAAGCCGGAACAAGGATTTATGCAAATCAAGCAGAACAGCTTCCTGGTTGAAGGACAGGTTGGCAGTACCAATGAAGCGTTAATTCACATTTTACCGGCTAAAATCGACCAGACTACCGGGATGATTACCAAATTGCCGGAACAAACCCTATCTCTCCAGGAGCAAAAGTTTTCCGGCCCGGTGGCTTTAAATGCCGGACCCGGGCTGTATCGTATATCTTTTGAAGTTCAAATCAATGGACTGCGCGGCATAATAACAAGCGCCCGCTTTGGGGAGTTCTATCTTGATTACCGCTAGCAAACAGGGGGATCTTCTTTGCTTGAAGCGCAGCATGTGTATGTAGGATGTTGCTTGGCAATATTTATTACTTTTTACAGTAACATCAAATGTTAAATTGGGGCACCAAATGGAGATACAAACCTTAAAAGATGACCGCACGGTAATACGAATGCTGGAATATGGAATAAGCAAAGCCAAATAAATAGCCAAATACCAGGGTAACCCGCGATTTTTCTTCTTTTTGAACTATCCGGAATTGCCGGATAGTTGCAGACTGCTCTAATTTGTTATCCAATATATATGTTAGGGAATTACAATAGGTCTATAAATACCCCTGGTAACCAGCATCCATAAATCCCCAGTCCTCTATACTTCTAATCCTCGAAATAACGATCCATAATAAAGCTATTCAATTCATCTTTAGTTACTCGCCAGTCAGGTAAAAACTTATTCATATATTCCACAAAAGCCGGTGTATGATTTTTTTCCAGCAGATGGACCAGTTCATGCACCACAACATATTCAAGGCAACTAATTGGTTTCTTGGCCAGCTGAAGATTAATCCATATTCTTTTCTCTTTCGTATTACAAGTACCCCAGCGGGTTTTCATATTCTTAACGCCCCAGGAATCAGCTTTTATATCCATAATCTGCTCCCATTTTTGGAGCAAAGATGGTATCCTTTTTTTCAGCTCATTGCGATACCACTCATTCATTACATTTTCACGTTGTTGCTGGATACTTTTCTCTCGGACGGTCAAAAATAGTTTGTTGCCTTTTGTCTCCACATTGTTTGCTTTGTTAGAATATCTTACTTCCAATCTGTATCTCCGTCCCCACAGATAATGGCTTTCGCCGGAAACATATTCACGTTCTGATTGCCGCGGCTGGTTTTCAAACTTTTCAACCTGTTTTTTGATCCAGGCTATCTTACTTACTGCAAACAGTCGAATCGCTTCGTCGCTGGTATTAAGAGGAGTCGATATACGCACCTTACCCAATGGCGGCAAAACAGAAAGATGCATGTTTTTTATATCCTTTTTTATTACATCAATTTCAACGCCGGAAACAATCATATTATCCACACTATCACCAATATTCTTTCTGTTCTTTAGCTATTTGAAATACTGTATAGACTTCTGCAGCTGCGTGCTGATTGTTCCTGATACCCTCGGGCATCGCATCCACAAAATCCACACCGCGCTCGACCTATTTATATTCTTCTATTTTCCAGACGTCTTTGGCCAGGTCGATATAAATGCCCTGCCTCTCTTCAATGGAGACAGCAGTCCACTCGAAAAACGATTTGAGGCGCAGATTGATGCGATTTATTGAACTGTTGATTCCACAAGAAGTGATTTTAGCAATACTGCTGGTCAAATGATATTTGCTTTTTTCGTACTCTTGACACTTTCTCTGAAAATAATCATTACTGGCCACGATGTTAATTGGCTTTTCCAACAATGTAAAATTCCCCAGACGATTTTTGTATTCTTCATAATCTTTCCCCGGATTTTTATCAGTAAAATCCTTGTGCAGATCAGCTTTGGGATTATTGGGTAGAATATGTTCCATTTCCAATCTTACATAGTCGTGTAAAGAACCGGGTGTTTTTAGACCCTTGTATTCCATATCGACATACTGAGTAAGTTTCGCCAGCAGATAGCGGGTACGATATTGCTGCATAGAATAAATTGTGTATCGATTGAGGTCGTCCTTCAGTTCAGCCTCCTTAGATTTGATGCTATCCGCAAATCGATCGCGCAGGAATTTGTTTAATTTTGCAATCTGCTCAACCTGGTTTGCTTCATTCACTATTACTCGCAGTTCATCGGCCCATAGTGAAAAATTGCGTTCCAGTTCTCTGGTGGAAGTCTTGGTAAAGATGTAGTAGAAGAGGAAACTTTCAAGCTGGGCAACAAAATGGTCAAATAAAGGCTTGGGCAAATTATTGGCGGCAAGCAGCAGAACATAATGCAGACTGAATGCTCCACCGCAAAGCCTTCTTATATTATCCATATAAATATTATCCAGCCCATCGTTGCCCTTGCCAGTCGAGAAGTCTATAAATGTATCTACATTTTTTATAAGTTTTTGCACGAATTCAAAAGGCTTATTTATATAATCACAGCCGGCTGCATTGTTTTTGTCAATAAACCAATCGTATATTTCCTCTTCCCTGACTATGTTGTCTTTCAGATTGATCTTGTAATTGGCCATTAAGAAATACCGCAAAAATCGAAGCGGCTTTTCCTGATGCTTTTCTAATTGGCTGGTTATTTTCTTCCACTGGTCCTTTAGTTTAGAAAAATCATTGGGGTTAACTTGAGTAAATAACAAATTCTTCAGCAGATCCATTGGATTGAGACCTATGCCACGTTCATTGATGGTTTCAAAAATTTTAAGTGCGCTGCCGATATCGGTCGAGATCTGAATAAAAACTACATTGTTTGCTAAATAGCCCCAGTATTTCTTTAATTCATCTTTGTCCTTGTAGTTCTCATTAAGGTATCTGAATATAGTGTCGTAGGCATCTATAAGATTTGCTACGGATCCCACGGTTTTTATTCCGGCGGACTGGATAGCATTCCGAACTGTATCGGGATCGGCATTTAATTTTATAATTTTATCGAATAACTCACCGGCATTTTCATAACGCGGCTCTAATTTTAGACTCGATCGCACGTTCCCGGAATTATCCACAAAGCTAGTGGATACTAGTCCACTAATTAATGGTTCTTGTTCCTCGCCCTTAAATAGGTACCGCAACGCACACAGCAGCAGGAAGAATGTTGTAAGTCGTTGCTGGCCATCTATCACCTCAAAATGCTCCTTATCCTTTGAGGGTGACACCAAAATAGTCCCTATGAAGTATTCTTGGCTGGAACCAGCTTCTATTTGATCATTGACGTCTTCGAGCAGTTGATGAACCTCTTTTTCTCTCCAAACAAACTCGCGCTGATAATCTGGAACTATATAGAAACAGTCCTTAAACGCTTGCTGAATACTATACTTATAATTTTCGATTTTAGGCAAAATATCGCCTCCATTTTAATTATTTATACCCGCTCACAAATCGTACGTTTTTATTAACCAGTTAATCTTCGATTGAATTTGTCATAGGGACTTACCCCTATCCCGCTCCGGCATAGGGCTCCGGGCTTCCCGGTCGGCGCACTCCTGCGAGCGCTGCGCGATTATGAGTCGCAGATGAATGCAAGGCTCAGTTATTTACTGTTGACTAATTTCTATAATAAATTCCATATTCCTGCAGGAAAACTGCAATCTGTTTATTGTGGATGATTAAGCATATCAACGGATTTTTCCCTTTAGTACCCTATAACAATTCGCACAGTATTATTAGATGCTTTTCATGATTAAAACCATAAATGTAATTCTCAACCATCCCTGACGGGCTAAGTCGTCCCGGCCAGCCTAAGAAATGATAATCTATGATTAGGGCACATATTCACAGCCGGACCTATACCAATGCGCTTTGTTACTGTAAACCCGAGCTGTGGTATCGGGTAGGTAACAGACCTCCAGCCAATAAAATTAATTATCTCACTAAAAATGGAAAGCTGACCCTGGCTGAAAAATGGCGGGGCCAGCTTTTAAGTTTATCTGGTGCCTGGCACAACTTATTCATGCCCTGTGTCTTAAGAACTGGACGGTTTTGTTCATCCTCAGATTATGGGAACCTTTCACCAGAACAGTTGATCCAGAAATTATAGTCCTTTTTAATCGTTTGTGTAAGGTATTCCTATTACTTGAATGAGCAACTCTTTGGGAGGAGAAACCATGAGAAATGGCTTCTTTGCCGATTACCCGAGCCTTTGCTCCGAAGGTAAAAAGCCTGGTTACATTCTTATCGGCCAAATACCTGCCCACTTCTTTATGCCCTCTTCTGGAGTAACGCCCTAACTCCGACATGCTTCCTAAGACCGCAATATTCCTCCCTTTGCCAATTGAGGATAGGACATCAATTGCGGCTTTTACTGAATTAGGATTAGCGTTAAAAGTATCATCAATAATTCGAACCCTCTTTTTCCGGCGGTAAACCCTTAATCTCCTCGGGGGTTTACGGTACGCTTTAAGACCTATTTTAATCTGTCTCGGGCTAAAGCCCAGGTGATCAGCAACTGCAATCGCAAAAAGGGCATTATAGACATTGTGCTTTCCCCAGATGGGTATGAAAAAGTCATGATAAATATCATGTAATCCTACTCTGAATTTCATTCCGTATCTGGAATAGCGAACATCTACAGCCTGATAATCTGCTTCATTATTGATGCCTACATATAGTATAGTTCCATTAAACTTACCCGTATTCAATTGTCCGGAGTTAACATCATCCGCATTAAGGAGCAGTGTACCAGTCTGTTTCATGTTAAATATTATTCCGGACTTAGCGCGGATAAGACCTTCAACTGTTCCACCGACATTACCAATATGAGCTGTTCCAACCATAGTAATTATAGTTATATTGGGTTGAATAATTTTGCAGCTCCTGCGCAAATGTCCCCGGGCAGACATTCCATATTCGAGGACAACAGCCCGGTGGGATGGTCTGATCTTTTTTGCATGCTGCCTCAGATGTTGCCTATTATTTCTATTGGCAGTCGATTTATATATCTTCCATCTTCTTTTTAAAACAGAGGCAACCATCTCTTTTGTCGTAGTCTTTCCAGAACTCCCTGCAACTGCAATTACGGGTCTTTTTAACACAAGTGTTTTCAAAAGTAGCCCTCCTAATAAGTTTCTCGAGCTAACAGATAGATGAAAACCTTTCGAAAGATACTCTTCGTTACTTTTACCCTCGCTGCAAAATTAAATAAGGATTTACACCTGCTGATGATAAATCACATATTTTTGAACTTATGTTTAACTACTGACATGTTATGTTACCTTTCTCCCAAATGTTACCCATATCTTGCCATCATTAACTTTGCCTATAGACCGATATTCTGGGTGGGGCGGGGACAGATCTCCTGCCCTGCCTTATCAGGATCGATTTCGCTAATTCGGGATATCCTATGCCCTTCCATTCTGCCGCCAACCGCCTTCAATCAGTCTAACAATACTATGAATGACCTTAACGGCTGCTTCCATTGACTCCAGGCTTATAAATTCATAGCGGCTGTGAAAGTTGTGGCCGCCGGTAAAGAGATTGGGGCAGGGCAGCCCCATAAATGACAAACGGGCACCGTCAGTACCGCCCCGCACCGGTTTTATAATGGGATTGATGCCATTTTCAAGCAAAGCCTTTTGGGCCAGACTGACGATATGGTAAACCGGTTCGATTTTCTCGCGCATGTTATAATACTGATCGGTTATCTGCAGATTAACAGTTGCTTCCCCATATTTACTGTTAAGCTGAGCGGAGCAATCCTCTAAAAACGCCTTCTTCTGCTCGAATTTCGCCCGATCGTGATCTCTAATTATATATGCCATCCGGGCCGACTCTACACTTCCCTCCAGACTGTTAAGATGGTAAAATCCCTCATAATCACGGGTGTGTTCGGGGCGTTCAAGGGCGGGCAGCATACCATTTAACTCCATGGCCAGCAAAATGGCATTTTTCATACGCCCGCAGGCTGAGCCGGGATGAACATTTATGCCTTGAATATCTATGTGGGCCGTGGCCGCATTAAAGTTTTCATACTCCAGTTCGCCCAGACCACCGCCATCAATGGTATAAGCAAAATCAGCTCCGAAGGCGTGCACATCAAAATAATCTGCCCCCTGGCCGATTTCTTCATCCGGGGTGAAGGCAATCACTATCTTCCCATGTTTTAAATCGGGATTACTGATCAACGTGGCAGCCGCAGTCATGATTATGGCCACCCCGGCCTTGTTGTCAGCTCCCAGAAGGGTTGTACCATCACTAGTTATGATAGTTTGCCCAATGTGGCTGCCCAGCTCAGGATATTGATCCACCCTCAAGATAAGATTTTGGGCCTGGTTTAATATTAGATCCTGGCCGTCATAGTTTTCAAATATTTGGGGCTGAACGTCTTTTCCCGAGACATCGGGACTCGTGTCCAAATGAGCAATGAATCCAACCACCGGCAGATCTTTATCTATATTGGCCGGTACTTCTGCCATCAAATAAGCCTTATCATTAATAGTAATATTGCTCAAGCCTAATTCCTCAAGTTCCTTGGCCAGGAGTCCTGCCAATTCCTTCTGCCTGGCCGTACTGGGGTGAGAATTGGACGCCTCATTAGCCTGAGTATCAATTCTGACATAACTTAAAAATCTGTCCAGTAATGTTTCCATATCTGCCTCCCAAGGCAATTACCAATTATTTACGCGTTATTGCGCATGAATTTTATGGTATCATTTTTTGAACAGTATACAACGAATAGTTTAAGGAGAGTAGTGACCAATTATTCTCCGGTTAAGAGAAGTTCTTCAGGTATTACCCTGGGATCCTGCCTGCTGAATTAATGTAATCCGACATTTACCTGACACATTAGTCTGCTATCTTAGATTTCACAGAAATAAAGTGAAAGGGGTTGCTGCCAGGGAAAATTATTCATTCACTGTCATGACGTCAATTAAGGAGGATATTTTATAAATGAAGTGGACAAATCCCAAAGTAATAATTTCTATTATTATCCTATGCATAGGTGTTGCACTAGCCACCGGTTATGGGGTGATGAGAACCCAAAATGAAGCTGTAGCCAGCGTTAACGGGGAAAATATCACTAAAAATCAATTATATGAGGAAATGGTTAAATCAAGTGGTCAGGAAGTCCTAAACAATTTAATCTCTGCAAATGTTATTAAGCTTGAAATGCAGAAGCAAAATATCGTTATATCTGAAGAAGAAATTCAGAATGAACTAAACCAGTTTTATGAATACTACGGCGGCGAGGAAGCATTTACTGAAACTTTGACAGCTGCTGGTTTTACAATCGAGGATATAAAGGGTGATATAGTCACTAATCTGGGCGTAAAGAAGCTTATGGAACCTCAAATTGCTATTACTGAAGAAGAAATGAAAAGTTACTTTAATGAAAACAAAGCCACATTAGCTGAAGAAGGCCAGGAAGCTAATTATGAAAAAAGCAAGGATGAAATAAAGAAAATATTACTGCAGCAGAAGTCCGAAACAGAATATGCAGGCTGGATGGAAGCGCTGCAGCAGCAGTATGCAGTTGTGAATCACCTCAGCAAGTAATTAAAATGGCTCACCCTTTGAAAGTAAAACCCGCCTGTGATGGCGGGTTTTGTTATTTTCTGATAACCTGTAAGCAACGGAATATCTGCAACTTACATATGTTACAATAATGGCAATAACCAAATATTATCTGGAGGTAATACGAATGAATATTACTTTATTTGCTGCTCAGCCGTTAGGCTCAGCTCCGGGATTCTCTAATATCTATGTTACGTTCTGGTCGCTCTTAAATTTCTTAATACCGATAGCTATTTTGCTGCTGATATATTGGTATGTCAAACAAAATATCCAATTTAGAAAACAAGTTCTGGAGAAACTGGATTACTTAATATCACTGCAAAGCAAAAAGAGTGGTAACGAATAAATAGCTGATCGTGGTCTGCCTAACCAACTCATTTAGTTAGTAAACCATTGGGTGACCCAGAGATCCCGGCCGTTTTGGTAGAATCCCAATCCAATTTTGTGGAAATCCGGATTTAAAATATTGTTCCTGTGTCCGGTAGAATTCATGAAGGCATCATGAGCCGCCAGGACACTCCTATTTCTCGCAATATTTTCTGCCGCAGTACGGTAACTGATGCCTAGACTTTTCATCATATCAAACGCATCTCCATAAGTGGGTGAATTGTGGCTGAAGTACCCGTTATCGGCCATATCCTTGGATTTGAGATAGGCTCCATTAGACAGCGTACTGTCCAGCACCAGGGGCGCTGCATTGTTTTTGGCCCTTTCCGCATTGATATAGTTTAACATTTCAGTTTGCTTATTGGCTGAAACAGAAGCCGGGGCCGCCTGACGGCTGGGCGTCTGCGCCGGGCTTGACTTCGCTGCCGGGCCGGTCGCCGGACTTGAAACCGGAGCCGGTGTTGCTGCAGGGTTTGGCGCTGGATCAGTTTTCTCAACCGCCGCTGGTTCAGGGAAAGCCAGGGGGGTGGGTGTTTCAATTGTGACCGGTGCCGGGGTTGGCATTGGAGCCAATGCCGATGCAGTAGTCTCTACTGCTGGAGAACTTTGAATTACTGTAGAAGCATTATGTATAAGCATGAATCCTGCTAGAACAACGATACATGCAGTAATTATTTTCTTCAAATTCTTACCCTCCTATATGGCTGTTTCGTCCATATTCTTCCTCCCTAATATAACATTACCTGACTATATAGCCAACCATTTTAACAAGCACCAAAAATCACCAGGTATTTATATTGCTGAAAATATCAGATTATTGTGGACCTGTAGGCGACTTCTATATCATTTTTCCTTGCAAATCTTATATTGTAATCTGTCTTTCAAGCCATACCTGCTCGTTGGCATACTCTGGCCCATGATTCTGTTGATTTTGTTTTTACCTCCTCTTCTGCTACAGTCATGACTTCTCCCGCCCGCATCATTATTTTCCCATCCACCATAGTACAGTAAACATCAGGTGCCTGCACCTGGTAAACCAGCTGGGCATAAACATCCGCTGCCCGATCAGGCCAGGTATGCCACTGATTCAAATCCACAACTGCTATATCTGCCTTTTTACCAACCTCCAAACTGCCTAACTCTTTTTCCATGCCCATAGCTCTGGCGCCACCCAATGTAGCCATTTCAAAAACGAGGGGAGCTGGCATTATGGTAGGTCCATGCAGTGGCTTTTGTATCAAGGCTGCTAAACGCATCTCCATGAACATGTCTAGATTATTATTGCAGGGGGGACCATCGGCTGCCAAAGATACATTAACCCCCCTGTCGATAAGTTCAGGGATAGGGGCGATTCCAGATGCCAGCTTAAGGTTGCTGGAAGGACAGTGGGCCACATTTACTTGCCGGGAGGACAAAATTTGTTTCTCTTCATCATTCAGGTGGATGCAGTGTGCTAAGATCAGTTTATCATTGCACATACCTATCTCATCCAGATATACAATGTTTCGTTTACCCCTTTCACTCTCCACCAGCCTGGTTTCCGCTCTATTCTCGGATGCATGGGTATGAACAGGTACATCATACTGTACTGCCAAAGCGGCAATCTCCCGCAGCAATTCCTCGCTGCAGGAAGGTACAAAGCGGGGACAAAAGGCATAACGCAGCCGCCCGTTAGCACGTTTGTTCCACTTTTGCAGCAGATCCAGGCTCTCCTGCAGGGATACACCGGTCTCCTCCCCGAGTGGTGAAGCCCTATCAATTTTGTTATCCATCATACATTTACCGCCCAGATAACGGATTCCCGTTTTATCGGCTGCAGTAAATACTGAATCGGTATGATGCACCGTAGCCATATCTATAATGGAGGTGGTCCCGCCCCGCAATAGTTCCGCACAACCCAGCAAGGCTGAATAGTACAGGGATTCTTCATCATGGGCCGCTTCCAGCGGAAGTATCCTGAGGTTAAGCCAGTCTAAAAGTTCCAGGTCATTGGCCATGCCTCTAAATAAAGTTTGGCATAGGTGAATATGAGTCTGGATCAAGCCGGGTATCACCAGCATACCCTGGGCATTGATGACCTGATCTCCCTCCCCCGGTTTGATTGTGCCAATCCCTGTGATCCGATCATCTTCAATAGAGATATCCGCATTTAATATTGCTCGTTGCGGGTTCATAGTAACCAGGGTTCCGCCTCTAATAATTATAGACATATATAACCTCCTCTGATGTATTGTGTCCCAATTTATGGTATGGGCAGGATTTGGCGGGCCGCTCATAATCTTCCCGATTTATAACTGGATATATTTGCAAATGTAATTTCAGGTTGAAATAATACTACTATCAGTATATAATACTCTTTGTATCATTTTAAATGCGGATGTGGCGGAATTGGCAGACGCACCAGACTTAGGATCTGGCGTTGCGAGACGTGGAGGTTCGAGTCCTCTCATCCGCACCAAAGTAAAATAGAGGCTTTCGAGCCTCTTTGTTTTTTGTCAGTTTACTGCTTCGGCGATTTTACAGCCAATTTTACAGCCAAACGAAAAACGACCATCCATTTAGGAGGCAACCCTTAAACAAATTAGAGCCCCGTTGAAAAACGAGGCTCATTTATTATTCGTTTAATTATTGATTAAGATTCAATGCCTTTTCTAGCTTGTTTACGGCCTCCCGCTGCATTTTATCGGTAACATGAGCGTATATATCCCCGGTAATAGCTATAGAACTGTGGCCTAGCCTGTCACTGATAAGTTTTATATCCTCCCCCAGTTCTAGCAGCATCGTGGCATGTCCGTGCCTCAAATCGTGAAAGCGTATATTCGGTAACTTCGCATTCTCCAGGTCTTTTTTAAAAGCCCGGCTAATTTCATCAGGGTTTAACGGTTCCCCTATCTCATTACAGAATACCATATTTAAGGGGTTAAACTTTGGCCTTTCTTTTGGATCAACATTAATATGTTGTCCATTCCATTCCATCTCAAATTTGGCTAACTCCCTCTTCCATTCCTTTAATGCCTTAATGACCGGTTCCGGCAGGGGAATAGTCCTCCGGCTCTTTTGCGTCTTCGGCTCCCCGAATTTATACCCACCTTTAACCCTAACCAGTGTCCGCCTTACCGTCAAAGTTCCTTTCTTCACGTCTATATCTGGCCACTCTAAGCCCAATATCTCCGATCTCCTTAATCCTGCGCCCCAAGCAACCATATAAACAGGAAATAGACTCGTGTTTTTAACGCTGGTTAAAAACATATTGGTCTGCTCTGTGCTCCAGGGCATAAATTCATGCTTAATCTTTTGGGGCTTATCCACCGCATCACACACGTTACGAATAACCAGGCTGTTTTTTACCGCTTGTTCTAATGCCATATGAAGAACAATGTGGATATACTTCACTGTCCGGGGTGCTAACGGCCCGCCTTTCTTACCGTGGCTATCTGTTCTAATACGACCACTTGCTAGTTTATCATTAATCATCTTCTGTACTTGTTGTGGGCGTAGGTCTTTCAATGAATTGCTGCCAATTGACGGTTTTAAATGAGCATCCACAAGGCGCTGATAATCTTCAAATGTATTCTGCCTAACTCTGGTTTTAGCATAGGTTTCCAGCCAGGTATCCAGCCATTCGCTTACCGTCATTTTACCCTTGTTGGGTAATATTCCTTTTTTCAATTCGTCCTCAAAATTTCGCTTTTTCCCGGCAACCTCTTTTTGTCCCTTGGCATAAACGTAATGCTTTTTCTGTTCTCCCGTCTCTGGATCTATATATCGACTTACACCTACCCATGTACCATCTTTACGCATAAACACGCTACCTTCACCGTAAGGCCGTTTTTTCTTGCTGGACTCTGCATCCTTCGCCATCGTTTTCACCTCTTTATTTCCCATATACTAAAATCCACCTGACAACCCGACAACCCTTCTCAAACTCCCTATTTTCTGGGGCTTGAGCCTGTCGAGTGTCTACCCGACAACTACCCGACAGACCCGACATTTTTGTGTATGCCCGGAAGTCCTTATAACCTCCGGACCGGTAGTGGTTATCTGTTCCCCAGGCAAACATCATAAGTTTGATGCCTCCCGTGTTTTGATGTCTTTAAATATGGCAGCCAATTGCGTTTCGCAGGCTTCACGGTCTGCTAATTCCTCCCTGTAAAGGGAAACAAATTCACCCATAAGCCTTAATTGCTCGGGGGTACGTGTGCTAATGGCTTCGTGTAAACATAAATAGGCTTCCCGTGAGTCGCCCTCTAGCCCATCAAATAAGGCTTTGTTTCGGTCATAGTATTCTTTATTCATAGTCCTGTCCTCCCCTGAATCACTAATATAAGTAAAAAGTTTTAGTAAAATAGGCTCTGCCTCGTAAGTCTCATACTCAAATTGCGTTAAATTATCAATAAACCATTGAAATTCATCCTTAGGTAGCACCTTGCTTGCAAAATTAACTGCGTCTATGTTGTTTTCCATAATTCCAACGGTGGCGGTTTTGGTCTCCTGACGATTCTGATTATTTGACAAGGATAATTCCTCCTTTCATTGGTTCCTTCTGCCTTTTCCCCCCGTTTCGGGGAAATGAAGTTTTAGGGTTTATGCAATTATGATGCAGGCCGAATAATAATAAGTGCCTCGCCACGCTGAATATTTATATCATGGCTGCCTTTGTTCTGAACTTGTATCGTGATGACTAATTTAGGATTGATACCGGCAGGTGTATATATGTCTTGATCATTAAGTGTGTTTATCATTAATATTTCCACTCCTTTTCCTTCATTTACCAAGAGGGGCAACGATGTTAAACTGAATAATAATGTTCCCTCTGGGCTTTTGCTGGTTTACGCGGCGATTTATGCAGTAGCGCATTTAGGTGCTCGGCCTAAGCCCCGTAACTCCCTGATCCGTCCTATGGTAAAACTAAAGGCCCAGTCTTCAGCTGCTTGTTCCACTTTAGCAATCAGTTCTTTATCTTCGCCAAAGATTAAATCTACGTTTGGTTTATCTGCAACTATTTCAGAGGCCGTAAATAAATGCCCCATTTCATGTGCAAGCACCCATGCTTTGTTTTTAATCGGCAAGTTTACTTCCAGCGTAATTCTCGGTTTCTCCCCTGGATGCCATCGGAAATAGCCATCAATGGGACCTACAAAACGAAGTTCATGGACGTCAACACCACAGAGACATGCATACTCGGTTAAACTGGATAAAATTATTGATGCTTCCTTTTCGGACACAAGATCTGAGATACTTGCGATTAACGATCCTTTACGCATATTTATGCTATTCCTCCTTCTTTTACGGAGGCTTGTCCTATGTTAAAATAAACAAGAACATGGCCGCCGGTCGTGTTTACGGTGGCAGTCAGGTTTTTCGTTGGTAGCGGTGGCCTGGCTGCTTGTCTTATCTTTGGTGTTAGTTTGGGTAAGTTCCCTCCCCTTATTTAGCAATAGCCCTGGGAAATGTCCCGCTTAATGTCGGGCGGCCTTTGCGCTTAGTTGCAACCTCTGCTACTCGGGCCTCTATCCATGTAGGCTGGTTTTTCCTCCAGGCTTCTAATTCGGTAGGATTAATTCTGAAATGTCCTTTACCACCCAATCTACGAGCCGGGAAAGTGGGGTCTGTCCTGATGATTTTATGCATTTGCCTGGTGCTGTAATGTAAAATTTCGGCGGCTTCCTTCAACGTTAAAAGTGCTTCCAATCTTATCCCCTCCCTTCATAATTTTCCATTAAATTTTATTCATTACTTTTGCCTGGCTTAGTTTCTAATGATTTCATAAACCTGTCCAATTGTTCCTCGCTAACGCGGTAGCCTCTGGCAATCTTTGAGGCTGGCAATTTTCCTGCTCGTAAGTACTTCCAGATAGTATGAATGGATAACTGTAGTTTCTCGGCTACTTGTTCCGGTGTGTAATAATCCATCTCTACCCTCCTTTCCTATACCTAATTTAGATTCTAACTTATTTGCTTTTAATTGTAAATAGTTGTCGTTACTTGTTTTTGAATATATTTTACTTGCTTTACAAAGTTCCGGCAAGTGATGGTTATTGGAAGTCAGAACCACAAACAAAGAGGGAATAAGTAATGAATAACCTGATTGAAGTAGTCAATAATGAAAATGCTAGCTTAAGTGCAGTCGTGCCAGTAGTGACAGTTGAGAACAAAGCCAATGAATACATGGCTGCCGCCAAAAGCGCCAACACCATCAAGGCATACCGTAAAGACTGGCCACGTCGTTAAGAATATAATAAGGGTCAACAAACCTGCCGGTTTCGCCGTGGGGGTTGTCATTAAGAAGAACGGGATCCAACACCCTCAAAGGGTAAGGCTTCAATTCCTACCCTTCTCCCCGGCTTAACGATGTCGGTTTATGTGAGTGCAATGTTTTTATAACCTGATGCTTGTGTGGCCCCCCGGTAATTGGAGCCGGGATTGCTTCCAAGTTTTCAGGCTTGTTTCTGTTTTTCCATTCCACCAGGGTTTCAATATGTGACATACCCCTTTTATTCTGCTTTTCCTTATTCTACTTCTACCGTTAAGTGTGGTATTGAATGGGTATGTCCGTCTGACCCTCCTTCTCCTGTTCGGTCGGATTCAGTTCTTAGTCCAGAAACGGAACCATGAAAATACGTAGTTTTGCCTGAAGCGCCTATGACCATCCAGGAAGTGCCGCTACCCGGCTTTATAACGTAATTTAATATGTCATCGTAAAGGATTAACAACTCAGCATTATTATGATAAAAGCTAACATCTGCTATCCCAGTTCCTGGGTAAGCACCAATATCAAAGTTAAGTCCAGTTATATTCCCCTCTGCAGTTATCCCCCTGAACTTTCCCCCACTTAATTCAATGCGGTCCGCCCCTACTATATCAGTCCTTATAGTTCCCCCGCAAAAGACATAATCCCCAGCTGCATCAAGATTTAACGTTTGCTTTCCAGCAGCATTATACATATCAAACACAAAGCCTGAGGTTGCGGGGTCGTATCCCAATATAATCCTCTGAATAGGCGTGGCCTGCTTGTCGTACATTCTCAAGGTGGGACCGTCAATAATGGTCTCTCCTGCCGCCGAATGTATGCTGCAATATTCGGTTTTCAGGTCTGTTACGTTTACGTCGTCAGCGTTGTACAATACATAATTGATTTCTTTTCGCATTATCGCCAAAACTTCTATCACTTCGTCTAATGTGGTAATATTGTTAATATCAGGTAATCTAAAGTTAGGCATTAATATCCCTCCCTAATAAAAACACCCCGAAGGGCGTTAATCAACAGCGTATTAAATCTTTTCTAGCCACAAATAACCATCTTTAACCTCTGCCTTAAGTCCTACTGAAGATAATTTTATAAACATCCTCCCTTTATACATAAAACCTTCACAGCCAAGATTATATTCTTGATTATCCTGAACCGTAATAACCGGATAACCAGGCACCGATACAGTCGCCACCGGCATTATATATTCGGTATAATGAGCAAAAACAACCAAAGGCAAATACTGGTCCCCGTTTTTCTCTATATAATCCTGCTCGGTATCCCCTCCGCCTACTTTAAACGCATCGGTAATAGACTTAACTTTATAGGATTGAACATCGTCTCTGATAATTGCGCTAGTGGTCGTAGTATCTGCCACCGCATGTCCCTCCTTCGTCAAAATAATCTTGTCATCTACGAAGCCTGTCGTGGCCCCTAATGCCTCCGCCACTACTCGAGTAGGCTCGTAACTTACCCCGTCTATCACAATCGCATCGGTGGCAAGCTGAGTGCCATCTACAATTACCGGGTAGGTGCTATCCACAACCTTTCCTATCATTAACCCGCTGTCGCCACAGGCAATGCCGGCGCACAATAACATTAGCATAGTAACTACGACAATCTTCTTCAACAAAAACACCCTCTCGTTTTTGCTGTTGTTATACGCCATAATTTACCAATAGCCCCCATTGTTTCAATTAACATCCTTTGTAAATACAATTTCAATAGAATATAGGTCTTGCCACTTCTTGTATAGCTGTCCATTGTTTAAGTTAATCGTTCCGTTATCTTTTATCCCTTTAAGAACCGTTCGCAGGAAATCCCCTTCAATAGTATGCTGGTCCCCATCAGTCTCATAGATTATGCCATCTGCAAATTTGAATATTAATTTCATAACTCAATGCTCCCTTCTGCTTGTTTCATGCCTAAGTTTCATTTGTAATCGATTTTAGATGATTGCCTACTTCTTATTCGTTCTATCGTGTCCATTTATTGGACCAACTTAATTCTTTCTCCAAGCGGATAATCTTTGTTTCTAATTCCTCATCACTCAAGTAATCCAGTTCACTAGGCGTACAGGGAAGTGCTGCCTGTTTCTTTGCTAATTCTTCCGGCCATTCCTGCTTTTGTCCAGTTTTGAGTTCCTTGCCAAGCAACTCAATAGATAGGCTTAAATCTTCATCAGTCCAATCAGTATATGGGTTTCCTGTTTCCGGAGGCATAGATTTCTCCAGAGTCTCAATTCGCTTTTGTAAGGTCATATCTCATCACTCCATCCTGGTCCCAATATTTGCTCACCCCTCTCCAGGGCTTCAGCAATTCTCCGGTCATGTTCTTCGCAGGTAATGATTTCCTCCCAACCGGGCCGTGACCAGCAGGTTACTTTAATCATGCCTGGCAGATCATTATTGTCTAATGGACAGGTTGGGGCATAGATAATACAGTCCGGCGGTGGCTGCATTTGTTGTTCAAGTCTTTTTACTGCTGTCCTTATATTCATTTTTGTCCTCCTATCGGATAGATTTTTTAAAATTGTTGTCGCCATGCCTGCGCTCCAGCTTATCAATTCGTTGTGCAAGATCCTCGAGCTCAATTGCTTTAAGTGATGTATCCAATACGCTGCGGGCCGCGGTGACTCGCGAGGCTGCCGGGGCTTCTTCATCGTTCATAATATTTCGCAGGGTAGCCACTGCCTCCGTGCTGGCTTGCTGCAATTGGCTGATGGCTTGACTCACGGCCTGCCTCCTGGCATCCCTGTAGCTCTCCTGGAAGGATGAGTCCTGCATCCATCTGAAGGCGGTAGCTTCACCTATACCAGCTTTTTTGGCAGCTTCCCGGATGTTGGGCTCTGTTAGAAGATAAGCAATGAATATTTCTTGTTTGCGGCTCCGTTTCTCCCCGTGTCCTCCATTGACATTAGACATTATTTATTATCCCTCCCCTACAGGTAATTCCAGGTGATAGATTTTGACTCCTCAGGTTTGAGGAGACCGGGAGTATTCCCGGCCCCCTATTGGCTTACTTTTTGAACAACTTCCAGCCTTCAACTTCGAAAAATACTGTGTCCTCAATTTTTTTCATCGAGCCGCTTACGGTCATTGTAAAAGGGGCACCCAATCCGAAGTAATCGATTAAATTCGATGGTAATACTTGTTCGGGAATTAGAAACCCGGATATTCCTTGTCCTTCTTCGATAACAGTTTTCTTAATTTCATTCATGCTTATTGCCTCCTTAAGATCGTTAAATCAACTAATTTGTTTGCAACTTCCGGACTGCATAGATCTGCCTTTGACAACTGCTTAATTATCTTTTTAGTTTCTGTTGCAGTATTCTTCTCCTTGATTTTGGCCGCCTCTTCTTTGGCCATCTCTTGTGCCTGCATTTCAGCCATGTCAATCTCGGCCTGGACCTTATCTCGCAACTGTACTAGGTCGTTGATCTGCTGATTTATTGCACGTTGTGACTGTTGGAATTCCAAGTAATCCAGAACCACTTCACCAGCCAGTTTCCCTTCAGGCAATGCGTAATGATTACGCATTGCATCTAATGCTGTAATTCTGGTATTCAATTCATTTAGTAGTTCTTGCATCTGGTTGTTCGCCTCCGTTAAATATTTAATAACCCATGGCCCACTGAAGTTGCCGTACAGTATCAGGACTGACATAATACCCGCCCTGAAGTATCTAATAATTACTTGTTCCAGCTGAAGTTTATGTCCTCTCTGGCCTTTGGTAATAAGATCGGATGGCCTCGGATCCGTACCTCAATATAAATTGACATTATTTCAGCCCCTTAAAATTCTGTTTAGAATAAACTAATGTTTCCGTTTTTGATTGCTTTACTGGTTCTTATGTTAAACACCATTTCCCGCTATGCTGTTAAAGATATTGAAGATATCCATAGGGTCCTTAATGAATTTTTTATATGTTTGCTCTATCCATCTAATAGCCATCTCCTTTCCCATTTTGCTGACTTCTCTTTTAATTGCGGCCGCTGTTTTTCCGTATCTATTCATGGCCAAAAGACTATAATATTCATCCATGAATCGAATTGCTTTCGTGTTGTGGTCATCCACCATTTCAAAATAAGACATTTTAAGAATCCCTCGGGCTGATAACAGCGGACCCGTCTCTTCGTTGCCATCTTGGAAATCCTCACCCTTTTGTATAAGTGGAGTGCTGACATTGCCCTTTTTCAGTCTTCGCATAGTAACATCAGGCGCATCCATTTGTGCCTGATATGACATAAGGCGAACGTCTTTTTCGTAATTAACCGATACTCCTATCTTTTTAAATTCCTCTAAAATAGTTAGCACTCCAAGGGCCGCTTCGGATATATTGGTAGCTCGTGGATAAACGAAATACATGCCTTCCTGGTACACAACAACCGCATAAGCCGAAAATGGGTTATCTTCTTCAATCGGGAAGGCAAAGATTGTTCCCCCAAGGCTTTCCCTGATTTCCTTTGCTCTTGACTTGACCTTTTCTTCGTAAATAATCGCACTTTCCTTATCACTCATTAGCAGTACCTTCCTTTTGAACTAACTTGCAGAATTCCTCCAGGTCTATTACTACCAGGGCCGACTGTCGATCCGCCTTGATAACTAGCAGATCATTGCCGTCAATCCATGTGTATAGTTGCTTAAAGCCTGCCGCTCTGGCCTTACACTCTACCCGATATATCTTTTCTTGCAGGGTAATTTCAATATCACCTTTTGCGTATTCGGTAGCTCCTGAAAGTGGTACCCGCTGAGCTGGTATATTAAAGGCCTTGAATGCGTTTACTGCACTGCGTTCAAAACGGTTTCCCTTGTCTCTCTGCATCTTGCCCATTAACTCACCACCTCCGCTAAGCGTTTCATGCCCTGCTTAAAGTCCACATTGATTCCTAATTTTTGGTATACTGCCCGCCGCTTCCAAAATTGCGCCTTGAATACCGGGTTCCCGGTGTCCCAAAAGTCGTATACAACCGCGTCCTGTTTGCCATCGCAGGGTCGTTTAATCCGGCCTACCTCCTGCTCGGTTGCGCCTCCAGCCTTCTTAGGTGTAACCAGGAAAAGCCTGTCCAAGTGAGGAAGGTCCAGTCCTTCACGGGCAAGCTGCGTTGCCAGTAATACATCAATCTGCCGCGCTTTAGAGCGTTCCATTATGTCAATTCGTTGCTTTTTGGGTAGCTGTCCAGTCAAAATCTCTATGGCCATATCCGGTAATCTTTTCTTCAGCATTGCCTTCAACGTGGTTAAATGCTCGATTCTGTCGCTCAAAATAAGAATGTAATGCCCATGTGCTTCTGTGGTGATAGTATCAACTACAAGCCGGTTCCTGGCCTCATTCTTGACAAGTTCCCCTAGCATTTTGGAGTAATTATCAGGATCTATAAACCCTGTGTATTCCGTTTCCACGATTACCAGGTCCGGCGTCAATGTTGGCAAATCCTCGTCTTTAATCGTGTATAACATCGGTCCCCCTGCCGCCAGTATCATCCGGGTTAATCCGTCCTCGCGCTCCGGCGTCGCACTGCACCATAACCGATACCGGGCAGGGAATTGAGATACGGAAGAATAAAAGCTGTCTGCCCCCAGGTGTTGCGCTTCATCCACAAACACGGCTCCGAATTTACCAGCGATTTCGTTTAAGTCAACCTTGCTTAAAGTTTGTACCAGTGCCACGGTCAACCGGTCTCCTATGCCGGCCTTGCCCTCGGCTATCACTCCGATTTCCTCCCGGGTCATGCCCTCAAAGGATTGACATGTTCGATCTATAACCTGCTCCAACAGTTCCCGCGTATGTGTCACCCATAAGGCGGGCTGCCTGAGCGCTGCCATTACTGCCAGCATTATTTCAGTCTTTCCGCTGCCGCAAGGTGCAACCAGGCCGCCATTGCCGTATTTATACATCGCCCTGGCTGCCGGCACCTGGTATGGCCGGAGCTTAATCTTGCTATGGAAGTCCACTGGTGGAAGTAATAATCGCCGATCGTCGATCTCATAATCCCATCCGTGCTTTTTAAGCATCTTTGGCAGGTCGTAAGTGTAGCCGCGCGGGAGAGTGAGGATATTTCCATTGAGCTGATAGATACTTATTTCCGGATCCAGTTTCCCGGTATAATATCCATACTTTTTAGCCTGAAGATAAGCGGGGTTCTCCAGGGTCAAATCGTTTGTTATGTCCTGCCGTATCTCATCCGGCAAGGCGGTAGTGTCTATGGTTATGCAGTTTGATAAGCTAATTATGGTCTTCATTGTTACCTCCATTTTTGTCGGGTCTGTCGGGTTCTGTCGGGTAGGGGCTCCGACAGTCTTACGGACCGTTATTACTTGGTTTATGATATTTTGTCGGGTTGTCGGGTGGATATTGTAATATTAAATATTTTTTTATTCTCATCCCAAAACCCATATCCATATTCGGTCACTGCTTTTAATAAGTTTTTTGCGTCAGTCGCCGTCTTACATCCGGCTACGCCATGCCTCTGTAAATCGCGGGGTTTAATTGCTGTTTTATTACCCTTTTTAATCCACTCTGCAAACTGCATTATCTTCCTGTCCTGTCGCGTCAGTTCCAGAGCGTTGTATACTTTACAAGCATGGTTCTTAAAATATTCTGTCAGTAATATCCCATTTGCCATGCTGGCATCGTCAATTAAGACATTCTCGGTTTCACTCGCAGCGTGCCGACAAAGGTGAATGATAAGGGTTATGCGTGCCAATTGTCCCGGCATCTTTGCCCATGGGCCGCGCAATATATAGGGAAAATTTTCACGTTCCATCTCTTCGTAATGGCCGTTTATCCAGTTAATAAACCTATCACGAGCCTTGATGTTAAGAGAGATATTAACCGGTTCCCCATCCCTGTCAAAATCCAGTTTCATAAGTTCATCAAAGCACTTATTAATTGATTGAATAGCCTCTTCACTGATAACTGCGTCGCTCCAGGCTTGCCCTATTTGCTCTGGAAATGCGAATAAAACACGATCCATAAAGCCGTCTGCTCTGTTTTTTTCGTCTGTCAGTTCAGGAAGAATATCCGGTGGGATGCACCCACATACTGAAAGGAAGGGACTAAACAATATGATGGGTTCGCTGCCTTTGCGGTCTACGTGTGCCGGTGCCCCTGCCCAGCAAGATAACCAGAATTCCCGGTCTGCGCCCTTGCCTTTTTTATATTGGTTCATAGATTTAACCCAGGCAGATAATTCGTCTCTAATAATGGCTATACCGCGTGGGTTTGCCTGTAGTATTTCAGCAATTGATTCAATAGTGGCATCAACCGCATAAAGTCTCGGACAGGGTGGTTCTACAGGTTTTTCAGGTCTCTTCTCGTTTGTGCCATTTTTTGTTAATGCCGACTTTTTCCACTTCGCTGTCTTTAACTCGTAATCGACCAGTGCGGTTTCGTAATTTTCACGCTCAATTCCGTGGTCTTCATATAGCTTCTTGCTTAATCTATTAATCGGCTTGGTGCCCTTAGAAATGGCGGGAGATTTCTTGTCGCCAGGAACGCCCACAATGCCTGCATATAAGGCCGGGTATTCGTGCCAATCAGATTTAAGTTCAATTCTCCGGGCTCTACCAATTACCGTACCCGCGGTAACCAGTAAGGGGATAGCGATAAAATCGAACGGGCAAACGATAGAGGCTGCTGCTTCGGTAATATACGCTTGAAAACATTCTGGAAAAGCTTCCAGGGGTAATTCCATCGCCTTTAACTCGCCGGGAAGAGGCAGGGGGTCATATGTTTCCTGCCCTACCTCTCTTAGTTCTCTGCGCCTTGCTGCGCGGTTTAAAGGCGTTTCTGCCGGTGGATCGGTCGCCAAAAGACTGTTTAAATTATCATCATACTCGGAAACTCCAGGATTAATAGCCTGATTGATCTCATCTTGGAGATCGGGAGGCAGAATCTTTAATGCGTTTAGAAATTTACCCACGGTGCCTCTAACCCCCTTGTCACAGTGATGATTTCCAACTTATCGGCATCATTGCCAATGTTGAATTCGTTAAGCCAGTATTCAATTTTATCGCGGTTTTTTAGTGCCCAGACAACCGCAGGACGTTCCAGGGCTAGAGCGGCATTTTCTCCATAGGCTTTAATAGATCTGAGGATTGAATAAATCCACTTCTCAATACTTATGAGTCGGTCGTATTCGCTATAAACCAAGGTCTTTAGGCTTTCCTCCCGCTTCGCCTCCTGCTCTCTTGCCTGTTGCTGTCGCTTTAGGGTCGCCCGTTCCTCATGGGTTAATTCTGTAGTAATACCCAAGGAATCAGCCAATTTTTTAAGCCCTCCATTCCGAAGCGTTAGCCCATTAGCCGCTAACCATAAATCGATTCTGTCGCCTGACCAGTGACAAGAAAAGCAATACGCCCTGTTCTTATCTTCGTCTATGCTGAAGCTTGGAGTCTTTTCTTGGTGAAACGGACAAAGAGACCAAGCTTTATGTCCCTTCTGGGTGGTTTTATAACCGGGAAAAAGACTGTTAAAGAGGCTAAAGATGTCCGACAATTCACGGTTTATCGCTTCAATCAGACTTGTATTTGTGTTATAATTAGGCAATGATTTTGTCATAAGGAACCTTCCTTCTGCCCGGTTCACCAGCCGGGTATTGTTTTTTATTCCCCGGCTTGTTTTTCCACCCACGCTTCTAAGGCTTTAACAGGAATTAGCCACCGCTTGCCTAGTTTTATTCCAGGCAGCTCACCGTTTCGCAACATCGTCCGGACGGTTCCTTCAGCAATGCCTAGCCAATTAGCTGTTTTTGCTGGTCCTATAGCGAGCGGGGTTTCTGTCGTTTGTTTTGCCATGTTATTGTTTCCTCCTATTAAGTATTTTTATTTACCACTATAGACATGTTATTATAGTAGTGTGAACACTGTGAACAGGAGGACAAGATAGTGCCAAAACAAGAAATATTAGTTTCGATAATTACACCAAAACCAAAACCATGTTTGGTTAGGATAGAATATGAAGAGGTGTCCGAAGAGCTCCAGGACATAGCAAGTATTATTTGGCCGAATGAACCACAGCCATTTATGATGCCGTACCTAGTGTGTGAGGATACAGGCGGGACTTCGAATGAGCTTGAGAAACCAAGTCTGGAAGCGTTTGGGTTTCTAATGGGTCGGGCGATGCTGACTGATGTTTCCCCCTCTGAATTTTCCGAAAGTTTGGTATGGTTCTGCAAAAAGTTCGGAAGGTTATTTACTGAAAGTCGCATATCAGTCATGGAGGCGCGCGAGAGGGTGGGATGGCAATGGTGGTTTTTGATTATTCTGCAGAATTCAATAAAAAAAGGATCTACTAATAAAGGCTACATAGCCCTGCTAAGGCGCAATGTATATGATCCCTATACAAAGGCTCTTAGCAACCACCCTGATCATGAAGGGAATTTTGTAATTGACTTTGTGGTATTTGACCCGACTGACGATAAGGCGCAGTTCTTGGCGCATCCGGCTAAAAAGGATTCGGAAGGTTTTATTTTGCCTAGTAAGAATAAACGACCAAAAACAGATTATAACGATGAAGTAGTACCATGGTGTCAGAATGTTGCACTAATGAATCTTAATCGTTTTCTAAAGAAAAACATCAGATATGTAACTAAATACGATGGGATTCATGGATTGACACTTAATTTGAAGCTAAAAGATCAATATACTTCTGCTGTACTTCAATTTCTTGACGGAAAGATTGACTGGTTGAACCCCTCGAATATTGCCGTATTAAAAGGTAAGCAGGAATTTGAGTTTCAAATTAGCGAGGCAAGGTCCATTCGAAGAGGGGTACTAGCAGGGTTTCGAAATCGAACAAGCGAAACGAGACCAGTTGCAGAGAATAATAGGATTACAAAGCAAGAATATTGTGAACTCCGTACATACAGTGAAAAGCTTTTGTGTGATCACTTGGATAAAGAAGAAATGTATATTCAATTGGATTCTTATTTAAAGGATATGAGAAAGAAAGAGAAACGGAAATAAAAAATATAAGCACTACCGGTAAGCTAAAATCCAAATGCCGGGAATATATAGGTTTAGCCGAAATAAATATACACCCAATTTTACACCCAATTGATAATAATAAGCTATGATGATAATACTTAATAACGTTGAAAAGAAGTACATAAAATAGGCCATTGCCTTACATAAAAATTGATAATAACAAGTAATGACGGGTACAGGAGGGACTTAGGATCTGGCGTTGCGAGACGTGGAGGTTCGAGTCCTCTCATCCGCACCATAGGGAATTCAGAGGCTTTCGGGCCTCTTTATTTTTTTGTCCTGAATATTATAAACAGTCAGATCTACCGCCTAAGTGCAAAAAAAGTGCAAAATTATTATAAGTTGATAAATACCCATGGTGATGTAGCGATTAAGGCACCTGACTTTTAATCAGGGCGTCCCGCGTTCGAGTCGCGTATGGCTCACCATTACAAAAGTAGAACCCGCAAGTTAGCGCGGTTTTGTTTTTCTGCCATTTATAAAACAGGTGGCAGAGTTTAACAGAGATTAATGTAAGAGCGAAGCACCAGCGCAGCCGGTACTAGAGATGCAGTAAGAAGCAGCCAACATGGTTGCCAGTTATTTGCCAGCTACCAAGCGGCAGATGAAATTTGCGAAAAACTAGGGTTTGTCAAAACTCTTGTGTAAATAGAATTCCAATACATGGGTATAATACTATTAATCTTGCCTGCCAGGAGGATAGGGCAA
>ENA-UOOH01001110-UOOH01001110.1-fermentation-metagenome-genome-assembly--contig:-NODE-1110-length-27324-cov-3.533940_pt1 | contig 27324 bp, 23 predicted proteins | sample MGYA00245778_ERZ724025 | MGnify/ENA primary metagenome ERZ724025 (study PRJEB28704, sample SAMN03018313) | fermentation metagenome | biome: anthropogenic terrestrial biome; feature: soil; material... | reverse complement strand
CTCTGCTAAATCAGCTTTAGTCACTGCAAAAAATATTTCTCCACTTATATTTTGCAGATATTTATTGACAAAAGTTAAGTCAGTAATAGTTCCTGCTTGATCAGCTGGATACAAAACCAAACAAGCGTCAGCTATATTGTTAATTACATCCAAAGTAATTGCAGTGTGTTCATGTTCAGCGGCAATCCCGGGAGTATCGATTATTACTAAACCTTCTTTTAGAAACTCAGATGGGTACTCTATTCGTACTTCGTTAATTAATCCTGAATAACCTTGTTGCTGATCTTCTTTAGCAGCTGTGTATTTAGAGATGATATTAGCAATCTGCTCTCTATCTTCATCTGTTTGTAATGTAAATACTCTTTTAAAAAAAGTTGTCCTATTAAGGTTCCGTAAAAATAGTTGTTGCTTATGTAAATTAAAATAGAATGCATACTCAGAGATTCTATTTTGTTTGTTAGTAAACTCTATTGACATATTTAATTTGCCAATATTTACTTTCTTGGTTTTAAACCTGAACTTTGGGAAAACCGTTGCCAAAATTCTGCTATAAAGGTTACCTAATTTACGCAAAATAGTATATTCCGGGTATTTTTCTATAAACCATTCCCAATCAAAATTGATTGTTGCAGTATATCTGCCAGATGGTACAGGTAAAACAGCAGAATAGTATCCATTTAAAAAAGCATCGTTCATGAGAACTGTTTTTTTATAACCAACACCTTCTATAATTAGAGTTGGTAACTTGCTTTTAGGTAAATGGAAATATTGATATGATATACTCATTTCGTGTACAAGCGAACTATAATAAAAATCCAATTCGCAATTATTATCTGGTACATAAAATCTAAAATTTCTATTAAATTTACCATTGATCAAAAGGCAGCACTTATATTCCCCTGCATTAGAGAAAGTATAACTCAATCTATAAAGATCACAATCAACTTTTTCAAATTTAACTTCTTTTCCCTTGATAAATTTTCCACTCAATGCCACATCTTTTATTGCAGCAGTTGTTATAGTTAATGTGTTCATTCCAGCTTTTAAGGTTATTACTACTTGAGAAGAAGGGTTATACTGAATATAAGTTGGGCAAACAGTTGTAGGATTAACTCTTGTGGTTAAAAGCTTTTCTCCTAAAATAGCATTAATAAGTGTGGACTTTCCTGTTGAAAATCCTCCTATTAAAGCTAATCTAACTCCCTGTTTTTCTAATTTACTACTAACTACAGCAATAGATTGCTGTAGTTTAATTGATAATTCCCTTGGTATATCTAAAAACGAATATTTATTATCGAAGGTCCTTAGATAACTCAAATTATCTTCAATTACGTTTCTTGGACCCATAACTCTTCCCCCCAATTAGAGTTGTTCTTTAATCGATATTAGTTTCTCTAATAAGTTCTGGTACTTGGTAATTGAAGCATACTTGTTTTCGAGGAGTTCTTTTTTAGAACTAGTTAGCTGGTATTCAAGATCATCAAGCATAGCTTTAATACCAGAATCTACTGCACTAGCTAACTTATTTAATTCATTAAAAACTTTCTTTCTAATCTCTCTTTCCTTTTCATCAGGTATGTTTCTTATTACAGGTATGAACTTTTCTGCGACTTGCTTTCGCATATTTATTTTGGCTTTGGGGGTCATAGTTGCTAATAACGATGCCGTTATAGCGGCAGAGCTTACCATAGCAGTAACTGGATTTAATAAACCAAATACCCACAAAGCTGTATTTATAGCTGCTACACTACCTAGCTGAAGAATAGCACCTTTTATTCCAAACGCTCCACCTGTGATTGCTCCACCAACATTGCCAAGTAGTAAAGAACCAGCTGCAGCGATTATTCTTTCAAACCCATTTTCATTGTTATTTATTTGAGGAGTAAATTCAGGATCAATAAGAACTTTTAGTTTGTTAACTTCCTTGACAATATCGTCTAATTGTAAGTTAATTAGCTCTTGAAGTCGCTCTCCTTCTATTTGTAATATTTTTGTTGAATCATCATTAGTCCAGTTTTTAATCTCTTCTTGTACCCAATTTTCGAGATTCCTAGCAACACCTTCTTGATATTCACGACGTTGCCAAATATTGCCATCTATCTCTAGTTCCTCGGCGATAGATGGTAGTTCACGACAGATAGAATTACATTTTTTGACAAAACTAGTATAGAGTTTTTCACCTATATGGGCACCTTTTTCACCGATTATTTCTATTACATGTTCCTTTCTTTCAAGAATTGATTCCTTACGAATAGAGAATTTTTTTCTAGATGCTCTAAGTCTTCAAGTTTTGATTTCTCAAGTATATTAAGTTTAATGTTCAAAAGTTCTATTAAATCGTTTATAAACTGCATTAAGATTTTTTGACTAGATTTTATTTTAACTTTGCCTGATTCTCTAACTAAGAAGTTTTCTAGTTCAAGTTCAAATGGCATAAAGTTACTTTCTTGTAACAACACTTGGTCATTAGTCAATTTGCCTTGTAAGGCATACTTTGAAGACACAAGAAAAGACCTTTCCTGTTTACCTAGCTTAGATGTTACTCTGTCCCAAAGATCATCCTCATCGTCTTTTGTAACAGAATCTCCATAGTTAAGGACATAAAATAGATGGTCAAACCCCCTTTGTAGAAGCTCTTCTCTAATAAAATGCTCTTCGGGGAGTGTTAACAATTGTAAACATGATAAGACTACAATAGCAGCATCGCATTTATTTAGAAACTGCAATGTAATTCTTTGTCTGACTTCATCTTCTTCTAAACCAGGAGAATCAACAATTTCCACTCCATTTTTACATAAATCAAGAGGATAATATATCTCTACCATTTCTATAGAAGAGCTAATACGAGAATCATCGTTTTTATAATATGAACGAGGTATTTCTAAATATTGTTTCAATTGTTCGATTGGAATCTCCACAGGTTCATCAAGTTTTTCCTTATAGTACAGTATGGCTCTAGGTGTTGGGCCATATTTTAAAATTGTAATAACAGCAGTGGTAGGTGTAAGCTTTGCAGGTAATATCTTTTCGCCTAGCAAAGCATTTATCAATGTTGATTTTCCTCTTGAAAAACTACCTATAACCATAACTTTGAACATTTCGCTAGCAACAATGTGCTCCATCCGCTCTAAATTATTACGGAAACTTTCACTAAGCTCAATTTCGTCAGATATCTTTTTTACACTTGATACTTGGTTTTTAATTTTCTCTCTAAGTTCATTAAATTCTTCATATGTAGTCATTGTGTCGATCACAGCGCTACTCATTACCTCTACCACCTTTCCTATGCTTCTACTTTTCTCCCGCAATATATACAATAAAGTGAATCCTCTGGAATAACTTGTCCACATCGACAAGTCCGAGAACAGTAATCAATTAATTTCTCTCGTCTAGTTAAAATCTGCGAATAAAAAAGACCTTCAAACCAATCATACAAGTCGCGATAACGAAGTATCATCCAAGGATGAGTATTCCACATTTGTCCGAAATAACTATAAAACTTGTTGGCATTATTACTTAGAGATAGTTTTTCAAAATCATCTGCTTGACGGTGAATCTCATCCATATTTACATGGTCGTACCACTTTTGGGGAATACCAGTAAGCTTGCAAAACGCTCTCTTAAAAATATCAGGATTTTGACAGGCCAATAACCCTGCTCGGTCTGCTGTAAATTCAGATTTGCGAATCCAATCATATAAAGCAATCTCTAAACCTGTTCCCACAAGTTGACCAATCCCCAGTGTAGCTGTCCCAATAATTTTAAGAATTGTTGGCAAAAAATAGCCAATTTGATGATACAAAATATGTTCACTTTGAATATGACCTAGTTCGTGACCAAACACAAACCGTAACTCGTCGTCTTCAAAATGGTTAAGCAACTCAGTTGTAACAGTAATATGTGGATACTCCAGTCCTGCTGCGTATGCGTTAAGTGAGAAAGATTGATTGATATATAAGTCAACATGATTGTTGATATCTAATGTTTGACAAGTCTCCTTAAAAAGTTTATATAAATCAGGAAATTGTTGTTCACTAACTCTAACTTTATTAGCCATACTTTCAAGATGTAACATTCGATCGATACCTATTTCGTAAACTTTCTTAACTAAAAAAGATAAACCCGGAGCTTTCTCTAGAGTAGCTCTAGCTTCTAAATCTAAAGGGTGAGAGTATTCCTTTGCTGATAAATTGATAAGTTTAATAGGTTTTATCATTTCTTAAACCTTCTTTATGGGCATTCTTCGACCACAAAACTCGCACAATAAATTACTTATATCATTTTCGGTGTGGCAGTTGGGACAAGTATTAAAATCCTTATTTTGTTTAGATTCAGATGCAGAAGCTACTGTAGGATTATTATGATTATCTAAATGAGAGTTAGTATTGGAGTAATTTGCAATACTTCTTTTAGATGATCTATATGTACCTTTTGAACGGTAAGCTGTTAAATTAGTAATAATCATAACTAAAATGGCACCTAGTCCAGCTCCTATAAGAATAAATCCAATTATCATACCTTTTTTTGTAACCAGATTAGCATCCCTAACCCCACCCGCTAGTGCGCCAATAGCAGCACCGACACATAATTTATTATTCCAAGGCATCTTGATACACTCCCTTAATCTATTTAACTTGCTTACTCTAGCAGACAATTCTAAACCACAAATCATTTATATTTGTTAACATATCTTTCGTTTTTAAATGTTATATCCCTGCTAATTGTTTAATTTGTCAAACAATATAAACTGATAATTTATAATGAACTTTAGGATTTGGAGGGGTTTTCAGGCTTGCAAAAGTTATGCAACATTTAATGCTTCCTTCTCTCAAAACCACGAATTTTGAACGTTTTACATCAATAAATCATATTCATCTGGCAATTCATTAAGCACGATATAATCATAGCCTTCCCAAGCACAGTGGTACCGCTAGCCAAATTAATTTTTCAGGTAGAAAAGCATGAGCATTGGGTCTTTCATTGTTTTATCTGGATTTACATTGGTGATACTGCCTCTCAGTGATTTATTATTGGAACAGAAATAATAATTTAATATATCTCTTTTTAGTGGCTTAAAAATCGTCATCGTCTAGGCCATATTGGGAAGGTGTTTCGCCACCCGTTTCGACTATCTAAGGGTATATTGGTATTTTTTAGTGCCTTTATAGTTGATTTAAGAAAGCATTCTTTAGAGATCTTATTATTAGAATATCAAGCAGGTTAAAGCAATCTTATCATGTACAGTAGTGTTTGAACAAAGCAGGTTGTACATAAAATTGCCAGAGAAACAATTGCTTGAATTAGGCTAATACTTGTCCAAAAGAGTATTCCAGTTATGGTATAATGGCTTAGGTACTAGCATTGATAGAACTTAGAAAAAGGATGGGAACTCTTTTATGCTTTCACTAGATCGTGACATGGATATGTGCAGCGGACCGCTGTTCGGTAAGATATTAGTTTTTGCTTTGCCAATTATGGCAATGAATATTCTGCAGTTATTATTTAATACCGCAGATATGGTAGTTGTAGGACGTTATTCTGGTAGTGAAGCGTTAGCTGCTGTGGGAGCAACAGGTTCCCTAATAAACCTTATTGTCAACCTATTTATGGGCTTGTCAGTTGGAACAAGCGTAATCGTAGCACAGGATTACGGCGCTGGTAAACCAGACGCTATAAGCCATTCTGTCCACACTTCAATTACAATCAGCATAATCGGTGGAGTGCTAGTCATGATAGCAGGTTTAGTACTTTGTGAGCCTTTACTAGCTTATATGGGTACTCCAGTAGATATTATCGATTTATCAACTCTATATATGAAAATCTATTTTATTGGTTTGCCTGCTAGCATGGTGTTCAATTTCGGTGCAGCCATTTTACGAGCTATAGGTGATAGTCGTAGACCAATGTATTATCTAACTATTACAGGTATTGTAAACGTGATCCTCAACATGTTCTTTGTGATAGTGTTGCACATGAGTGTTGATGGTGTAGCATGGGCTACGGTAATTTCACAATACCTTGCGATGTTAATGATTATGACTTGTCTAACTCAAAGCGATGGAGCTATCCGTTTTAGGTTTAAGCGAATGAGTATTGATATACATAAGCTTAAGGACATAGTAAGGATTGGCTTACCAGCTGGTCTACAGAGTTTGTTATTCTCCATTTCCAATGTACTAATCCAGTCTGCTGTCAATTCTTTTGGCTCGGTGATGGTGGCAGCTAGTGCTGCTGCTAGCAATATTGAAGGACTTGTTGCTACCTCAACCAATGCTTACTACAACGCAGCCATTACTTTTACCGGGCAGAACATGGGAGCTAAGAAATATGATCGAATAGATACTATTGCCAAGGTCTGCACAGTATTAATCTTCGCTACTTGGATTATCTTAGGTGGTGCGACATTATACTTTGGAAGGTCGCTAATGGGTTTTTATACGCCTAACCCAGATGTTATTGAGCTCGGAATGCTTCGCATTAAGGTAATGATGGCTCTCTATTTCACTTGCGGTATAATGAATGTGTATCCAGGTTTAACCCGTGCTATGGGCTATTCAATACTGCCCATGCTTTGCACACTAGTAGGCGCCTGTCTTATGCGTATCGTTTGGCTGGCCACCTTCTTCCGCTGGTATCCCACAGTGATGATGCTTTTTGTTTGCTACCCAGTTACTTGGACAATAGCAGGACTAGGTCAAGTAGGGAGCTTCTTTTATGCACGAAAACAAATTCGTAAACGTGCTATAGAAGAAGCTGAGCTTGCGACAATTTAGAGCCATACGATCATACAGTGCTTGAAATTACTTGATTTACTTGTTATAGAAAACGCAAGCCCTCGTGAGGTATATCCCACGAGGGCTTTTTATATGCTAAGTTTGCAAATAATTAACCTTCCTGATCTGTTTTTATTTGCTCTAATGAGTCACTAGTCAAGTCTGATGTAAGTTTTTTTAATCTTCACTTTTTATTAATTAACTTATATTTGGCGCCTCTCCCCTTACCTACAAGTTCAAGCATAATTTCTTTAGTAATCGGTAGGCTTGTGAAGGTGTTACTTGTAATAATGCAATAACATTTTCACGGGATATTTCGCCATTTTGTTCTCTTGCTAACTTCAATATGAGTTCTTCATTTCTTATTCTATCAATTCCTGTTTGCCTTACATAACCAGCTAGATTATCTGTTTTCGCGTAAACCTTAACACTTAGTATATACTCACGATTTTTTCCGTTTCCTACTGCTTCTATTAGACCACTTTCCAAGAGTTTTTCTACATTGGCTTTAGCTTTGCTCTCGCTTATTTTTGTTATTTGGGCAATTCGATGTATATCTAAACGTCTTTCATTTTGCAAAGAAGACAGTATTAGCAAGGAATTGATTGGTATTGTTCTTCCTGTCCTATTTTCTTCCTCGATGATCATTTTTGTAAAAGATAAGTCTGGTTTACCTCGTTTAATAAACAGTTTTACATACCTTGATGTTGATTCCGAATAATCAGGCCAAGGACGACCATACATAATTGAACCTTCAAAAATTCTATCAATACCACGACCTGTTCTCTCTGCTAAACCAATTCTTTTTAAGGCATCAGCAAGAGCTGGGTTTCTCCCATGTGGTTCTACAATTAATAAATTATCTAAGTTTACTCCTTCGATAAAACCACCAGGACTACTAATGGTCATCCCTTCATCTTCAATAACCAATCTAACCATCTGCAAAATTGTGTAATCACGATGACAAAATGCATTTACAAGCCCTTCTCGGAAAGCCATAGGTGAAAACTCCGGTATAGGTATTCGAAATAAGCCATATTCCATTTCTCGTTCCGGGTTCCACGCTTTGAAATATTCCTCAAATAATTCAAATACAGCTAATAAAAGTTGAAAGCAAACTATAATATGACATTTTAAGCTCTTTCTTAGCATAAGATAACATGTCCCAATAAATACCCAATGGGGAGGTTTATCTATGATAGACAAATATGCACGGATTAGAGATTCTGAAGTATTTTCCATTAAGGAGACCGATTGGCGAGAAACCCGCAAACCCAACCTGTTTTCACGCAGATGGATTTGGTCCGAAGCTATAGTTGCGCCAGGTGATCCAGATAAAATCTGTTATGAAAGTTTTATTGATCTACCAATTGGTATGAATGATGGGCCTAATGCTTGGAGTTGGCAAGGAATCAATCGTGTCACTGGATCTACTGCCGAAGGTACATGTTTGTCTAAACTTGAAGCTATGCAAGATGCAATGAATTGGTTGAAAGCTAAACAAGGAAATAAAAATGAACTTGCTCTGATCGAACAACAAACTGATACAGCTTATAATAAATTTTGGCACAATGTAATTATGCGATCCGATATACCACCGGAATTTAGATATATTGATGAAATAGGCGAATGTTTATTTGATTATGAGGTAGTTACTCGTGAACGTGCCATCGAAATCTATGATTGGTGCCAACAAATAGAAGGTTGGAAAGATGCCGGATTGAAAGATGGTTCTGGGTTTTTTCTACCACCTATTATTTTTCACTTGTATAGAGATGAAGATATTTTAGATGAACAGTTTGATTTAGAAAAAGTTCCTTTTTAAATACTTAAGTGCCCTAACCTAGTACCCATACTTTGAAATTACTAATTTAGATTCTTCAATTCACACATAATGAAGTTATTAGATTTAAAGAGGTACTACCCTCTTTTTACCCACTCTCTATCTAGGGAGTGGGTACTTTCATTGTCTCTTATTTATTAAAAAGAATATATCCATTTTGTTTAACGTTTCTTTTGGAGTCCGACATTTTTAAAACGCTCTAAAATCATGGTTGATAAATAAATTTTGACGTTTAATTTATTTTAAACAAGCAGTATCGGCTGCAGTAATCTTTTAAACTGTCTTAAAAACTCAGTCTTTTATTAGAGAAGCTGCTTCGTAAACTTTAATGCTGAAATACCATTCTAGATGCCTCCCAAAAAGTTGTAGTTCCACTTACTAAAAAATGCAGTCTCGAAGATAGATCTCCGAGACTGCATTTTAAATATAAGAATTAACTCTGTTACCTTGATTAACATCTAACTTGAATAGGATGTTATTGAAAGCAGAAGTTAATTATTTTGTGAGTTCATTAGTTAGAGAGATAAACTCTTCTACATCCTTTTCCATCAAGATAATGCCAGCTTCCCAAAATTCTTGCTTAGTAATGTCTACATTTAAATGCTTCATTGCTAATTCTTCCACCTTCATCGAACCTGTATCACGTAATAAGGCAATGTATTTATCCTCAAAGCCTTCAGGGTTCTTTACATATTCAGCATAAATACCTAAGGCGAACAAAAAGCCAAATGTATAGGGGAAATTATAAAACGGTACTTCATCAATATAGAAATGCAATTTGCTGCACCAGAAACTTGGATGGTAATTTGCTAGAGAATCAACATAAGCTTCTTTTTGAGCATTTAACATTAATTCGTTAATTCTTTGTTCTGAGACAACACCTTTAGTACGTTCTTCGTAGAAGGATTTTTCAAAGATAAAGCGAGCATGAATATTCATAAACATAGCGATTGCATTTTGCATCTTAGAATCCAATAACATTATTTTTTCTTCTTTTGTTTTGGCGTTGTTTACCGTTGCATTACCAACAATAGTCTCAGCAAAGGTACTGGCAGTTTCTGCCACATTCATGGCATACCCTTGGTTTAATACAGGTAAATCCCTCATTACATTACTATGAAAAGCATGACCTAATTCATGTGCTAAAGTACTTACGCCACCTGAAGAACCCATAAAAGTCATGAAAATTCGTGACTCTTTGAATTCAGGTAGCATAGTGCAATAACCGCCTGGCCTTTTATTGGGGCGATCTTCTGCTTCTATCCAACGATTCTCTAGCGCGTGTTTAGCAAAAGCAGCTAGCTTTGGCCCGAAGGTGGCAAAATTATCAATTACAAAATCACAGGCTTCATCATAGGTAAAGTGAGCTGCTTTGGCATTCCCTAACGCAATCGGAGCCTCAACATCCTGCCAGCCCAATTTTTCCATACCTAGAAGCTTGGCTTTTTGATTCAAATACTTAACAAAGGATCCTTTGCGAGCCCCAATCGCCTGCCACATTGCCTCAAGTGTTTCTTGGGACATCCGATTATACTCTAATGGCTCATCTAAGAAATGTTCACGGTTATGAGCTTTTTGCAAGGTAATCCGGTAGCCATCGAGGTGATTCAAGATATCAGCAAAAATAGGTGCAAATTTCGACCAGGCCGCTTCCCAATTCTCAAAAAGCTGTTTACGTACAAGGGGATCTGGATCATCATACATCCGGTTCATCGCTTGACCGACAGAATACTGCATTGTTTTACCATCTTTATCAGTAAAAGGAATGTTCATAATGGAAACAACAGTATCGTAGATTTGGCTCCATGCTGCCAGACCATCTTTATTTAAATCGTTAATAATTTTTTCTTCTTCCTCGGATAACAAACGCTTACCTTGATCACGGATCTCATGCAAGGAAAAAGCGACTTCGTTTAACTTGGGATCCTTTAAGAGATCGTTCCAGGTTTCTTCAGGTATCAAAACTAGTTTTTTCATAAAAGTAGTGGAACAATTCTCTAATTCAGCCGCTAAATCCATTACCTGTCCCATAACGACATTGGCATATTCGTCGTTCATAAAAGCATCATGCCACATTTGTACAAAAACTTGACCTTGTCCTAACCCTTTTTCAATGGCTTCTTGTTTTGCTAGGATTTGTTTTAAAGGCTCAGCTGATTTTTCTTCTAAAGAGTTCCATTCCTGAATGAGTCTTTTATATTCCTCAATACCTTCTTTTACACTTTTTAGCTTTGTCTGAAGTTCAGGTGATTTTGTTCCTCCTGGGATAATTGCCTCTAAATCCCAAGTGTTATTGTATTTCATACCTCGCATCTTCTTTCTGTTTAGATTTATGACATTAAACCTTATCTAGTGATGTAGATAAGGTTTAACGAAAATACTCATAATAGTGTTTGCTAAGCGTAGGAGCTCCTTAGAGTTTGTTAGTGTATATCTAGCCTTTTGCTCTTTTTTATTAGTTATAACTTTCGAATCTATACTTCTGCTATTAATCATGATTATCATCGCTTTTAATTACAACATCAATGAGTAAATAGCCAGCAAATAAGTTCTCAGGGATATTTATTAACAACTTCTCACCGTCTATTTTGTAATCTGGTGTTTTTTCTCCTACAAATTCTGGTGAATACAATTCAACTTCTTTTACCTCATTTTCTTTGGGCAAATTGATAGTCACAGGGAATGCTCCTAATTTCTCAGCGTCTTCTGTAAATTGTTCAATTTTATCGGTTTTTAAAACCTTACAGTCTTCTTCTGGAAGCATATCCTTAGTGTTAACTAGATGAACTACATAATCACCTTTTACCCTATAAAGGGTGCCCATAACATCCTTGTCTGCACCTATAGACAGATGCTTGTAATCTACAAGGAGCGATAATAACTTCCCACCATTTTCTCTCAAGCTTGGCAGCATTGAGGCACAAGCATCTGTTTCCTTTGCTTGGGGCCAAATGGCAGGCTGAAAATCGTTGTCGCCGATATCACATGGTAACAAAATAACTTCTCCTTGCTCTATTTTCTCGGTTACACCTAATATCTCACCATTTTCACCAACTAATATAGGCTCTGCTCCATTCGGGGTGATGGAAGCATTTGAGGTTACCTTGTTAAAATTGTAGGACTCACCATGATAGTTTATTTGCGCTGTTCCATTATACATTTCTTTGCCTATTCTTGCAGATACTCCAAGGGCTGAAACTGCTTCATTTGCAGTACGTATCTGAATATCTGGTTTTTTTGTGCCAAATTCGCCAATTATTATCAGCTTACCACCTCTGCGGACATATTGAGCAAGATTTTCGAGCTCATCGTCGCCAACCATTATTATTGAAGGTACAACAATGACCTGATGCTTACACAATTCTTCGATGGTGTCGCTGGGAAATACCATATCACTTAATAATCCCGAAACATAAGCTGCCTCCATATAGGACATGAATGGTTTCATGTATTTTTGTGGTGCATTAGGAGAAGTGTAATCTCTGGTCATTTCGGAAAAGTAAAAAGCCAAATCACTAATTTTTTCAGGATTATTATATAAGGCAGTATGTTGTTTTTCAAAGGTTCTATAGGGTTTATCCGACAGAGTATTAGAATGCATCGTTCCTGTATAAAGCTGACCCCAAGATCTAGAAAGTGCCCAAGCTGCATAGGTGCTGTCCTGAGTTGCTGGATAGAAAAGCGCCATAGAGGGAACACCTTTCCTTTTTGCTAGAGCAAAGCGATGTTCAGCTTCAATAGCAAAGCAAAGATATGAATACTTAATGATGCCACAACACTCCTGAAAAATGTAATCCCATAACTCACTGGCACTCTCAAAGCCATAGCAAGTAGTATCAAACGGGAGTACTTCGGCACAATAGGCTGGTCTTAAGGGGTGGAAATCAAGTTCTTTGTAAAAGGCATCTAATTTTCTATGAAAGTCACCGCTACTTTTCTTCTTGAAGCGTTTCCAGGCGATATAAGCGGGATCATCATAATTTTCGTAGAAGGAGGGCCAGTTTTCTGGCTTGGGGAGATGATAGCCTGTTTCTTGATAAAACAATTCGCGGCAGTAATGGCATGAGCAGGAATTACCACCACCAAACCACTGAACATCGTCATTCATGATACCATCAATATTAGCTTTTTGGATAATTCTCTCTAAGTGTTCTGTATATGCTTTGAAGAATGATGGATGGTTAAAGCAGTGAGCATTACCACCATAATGTTTGAAAACCCAGCGAACATCCTTTCCTTCTGTGTGTATATAGGAACTAAGACCAATTTTTCCGGTGCTACCGTCAATTTGACCGAAATCATCCATATGCGCGCCACCTAAAATTGGGTTAGCTTGGGATGTTTCTAAAAAGTCTTTAAAACCATTATCTGCAAAACTACTTGATAAATAAGATTTCTTATTAACATCACTATCTATCCTATAAGTTAAATGAGTGCTATGGTGTTCGATGACTTTTATGCCATAGGCGTGAAAAGCCTTGGTAATCTTAGCTATAGTATCCTCTATCTCGTTCCAATAGGCCCAGTAAGAGAATCTAAAATGGGTTCCAAATAGTATGGCAGTTGTATTACCTGCATCATAGAAGTTCTTGGCAGCATTTAAGAAGTCTTTTTCTTCCCAATTATAAATAACATCAGCTCCATACCAAAACCAACCAAAACGTTCTTCCCAGGGGGTAGATAGAGAATTATTCATATGTGCTCCTCCTTAGTTTAATCGTTTACAGTTTTGCGTGCAGTTTGATTTACTTTTTAGTAGATCATCAATGTAGATAACTTTCGGCAAATCATACCATTAACCTCGTCAATAGGCTTCACTTTTTTATGTATGACTATTTTTTTCAAAAATCGCCTTAATTTTTGATGCGCTTTATGTTATGGAGCCCATACACTCAAACAAGCTCTTTTCTGTCAAGCTGCTCGTGCACCAGTTAAATAGTATATGCTAAAAAGTCTTTATAAAGTTAGCAGAAACCCCTTACCCCCTAAGCATTGATAGTTGATTTTCAAAACAAAAACCCACGAATTTAGTCGTGGGTGAAGTCAAATTATCTTCAATTTAATTTCAAGCTTTGCCAAAGTATCTAAAATTATTAGGCTGCTCACTAGATCAGGCATTGATAACTACTACCGGGTAACCTTACTAAACTCCACAATCTAAGTAGTCAGATATCAATTTAATATATTCTCTATAAGAATTTAGCACCTTAGTAATTGAGTGATAAACAATCTTGTCGTCAACCTGTTGATACTCATGAACTAAAATATTTCTAAGCCCAGTGGATGGTGCAATGATAAGCGCAAAATCCATTGGTATTATATTATTCTCCGCTAGATTAATAAAGGAATTAAAATAGTCTTGAGATGGCCCTTGTTTTAGTTTTTTTAGGATCATGTTATTGATATCGGTTGCACACTCTACGATTAGCTGAATTTCGCGCTCGATAGCCCTTTTTGCCTGTAAAGTATTTAAGTACTCATCAAGGGTAAGATTCCCTGTTAGTTCTTGAAGCTCTTTGTAGTAGGAAATTAATACAGCTAACTTGCGACAAATTACTATATTATCAAGCATTGTCTATCACATCCCTCACTGCTTGCTTTAGCGCGTTCATCTCTTCTTGAATAATTGGTTTTAACTCGTAGATCCGCTTTAGGTAATATAGCGAATAACGCTCAAATAGACCTTCTTCTGCCTCATATATTAGTCTTCCTTTGGACCCAATTTCATAGCGTAGGATAGGATCTGCTGTTTGCAAGTCGACTAGATCAATCTCGCTCTTCCGGTGATAGATAATTAAATCTTCAAACAAGCTAACCTTCTCTTTACTGCTTAAGGGCTTCTTTGCTAAAAAAGCTATATCAATATCACTTTCAGCATGGTAAAACTCGGTCATATAACTACCAAAATATACAAGTAGATAAAGCTCATACTTCTTTACAATATCGAGTATCATACCAGTCTTTTCCATGCTTATTTCACACCTTTAGCTCAAGTAATTAAGGTTCTAATTAAAGTATAACATACAGTGACTTTAGTTAGAACAGCGCTCACTTATAAGCAGATCACGATTACTTATACTTTTCCATATTAACAAGTAAAGGTAAAGAAATAACTGTAGAACATTGTTGCACAGTTATCCGAAAAGGTAGCTATAAAGCAAGAAGCGAATTCCTTGTGAGCTGATTGCTAACTAAATTATTACATAATTGATGCCTCGTGATACCTACTTCCTTGGCAAGAATCTCTTCTAGCTAATTCCTTATCGATTCCAGATAATACTCTAAGCTTATCTAAGCTCCACTTAGGTGCTTCTAAAAGATACTTAGCTCCATCGCCTGTAACGCGGTGTACTACTACTGCTGGTGGAAGAAGCTCTAAGGCATCACAGACAATGCTTATATATTGCTCTCTACTAAGTAGGGGGAATGGGTTAAGGCGATAATACTCATAAAGATCTGTATCTCTAAGAATATGTAATAAATGCAGCTTAACTCCCCATACTCCTAAGTTACCTATAAACTTTACAGTTTCTATCATATCTTCGATGCTTTCTCCAGGAAGCCCTAAAATAAGGTGTACTACAACCCTAATGTTTCTCTCTTTTAATCTATTTACCGTATCAATAAAACAATCAAGGTCGTAGCCTCTGCGAATAAAGGTAGCAGAGCTTTTATGAATAGTCTGGAGACCAAGTTCTACCCATAAATAGTTGGTCTCAGCCAAATTGCCAAGTAAATCTAACACTTTGGGTGGCAGGCAATCGGGCCTAGTGGCAATGGCGAGCCCCACAATATCGGTTGCTGAAAGTGCTTCTAAATATAACTCTTGTAATTTCTCTACCGGGGCGTAAGTATTGGTGAAATTTTGAAAATAAGCTATATACTTACCAGAAGGCCACTTGGTAGATAACATCTGCTTTTGCTGAGCAATTTGCTCAGTAATACTTAAGTTTCTTCTCCCGGCGAACTCTCCGGTACCCATTTCGCTACAAAAAATGCATCCTTTATCACTAATCAGACCATCTCGGTTTGGACAGGTAAATCCTCCATCAAGCGAGAGTTTAATAATCTTCTGCCCAAAGGTTTGCTTCATTTCATAGTCTAGGGTATGGTACCTTTTAACGTTCCACCTCACACTATCACTCCTCAAAACAGCCCGAACCAAATTACAATTTAAAAAGCTCAGTTTTATCCTTTTTAGAGCTTACCTTAATACAGAATGTTTTAATCGGGCTTCCATATTCCTTTTTGCAAGTAACTGCAACCAGATAATCCAGAGGTACATCAAGAAATGTCTCAATCTTGGTTAGTCTTGTTTCTTTCTGAAACTCAGCCTTCTCTTTCTTCAGGGTTTTCTTTAGTATATTTGTCTTCTTCCCCACAATAGCTCTACAGATATCAATGCGTACACCATTTAATTCGTCTTTTAGTATTTTCTTCAAGTAACGATATTAAGAATTCTTCTTTCGATATATTGAATCAATAGCATAAGAGAGACCTCACTTCCTATGGGTTTTTAACCCATCTTATCGGATAGTTGTGGGGTCTCTCTTCTTGATTATGAGAGGGAGAACCTTCCTCTCACCCACTTTTCCGTCCTAAAATAACACAACAATGACTGTCGCACCTACATAGCTTTACAACAACCTTAATATCAAACCCAGTTCTAGGTCTAATTCTTTATGAAAGGAAACTTAAAAAGAAGATTTCCTAACGTATCTATGGCGCCTTCAATAGACAAATCAGATTCATCAACATCATAAAAATTGGCCACATAATTTCTTAAGGTACTCCCATCCTCCATTGCAAAACCTGTTTACTTATTCCTTTTATTCCTCTAAAATCTCCAAATCTTTAGCCTTTAAACCTAGAACATCTAATCTGTTGCAGATCTTATACTAGCAAAGGTATTGACATTCTTTCTCTGAGTAGTTAAAATACATTTGTTTAGTGATTGTAAACCTAAGGTTTAATATGACAATACCTAAAAAGTGGTGAACTCGGATGAATATTGGCGAAAAAATCAGACGATTACGCTTGCAACATAACTTGACTCAAGAGGAGTTGGCGGACCGTTGTGAGTTGTCCAAGGGTTTTATATCTCAAGTAGAACGGGAACTCACTTCCCCTTCCATTGCCACCCTAGTGGACATTTTAGAGGCTCTAGGAACTAATTTATCTGATTTCTTTAACGATGAATTACCAGAAAAAATTGCCTTTACCAAGAATGATGTCTCAGTAAAGACAAACGAGGAATTGCAAAATGAAATTCATTGGATTATTCCTAATGCCCAAAAAAACGCCATGGAACCCATTATTGTTCACCTTGGACCCCACGGTCAAACTGCTTTTGATCATCCCCATGATGGGGAAGAATTTGGTTATGTGTTAAAGGGACAAATTAAACTTCACTTTGGCCCCAAAAAGGTACGAGTCCGTTCTGGCGAAGCTTTTTATTTTACTGCGCAAGCAGGCCATTTTATTTCGAACCCAAGCGAAAAACCAGCTAGTGTGTTGTGGGTATCCTCACCACCTAGTTTTTAAATCTTAGAAAGGGGGAACTGTAATGCCTGAAAACATTGTTCAACTTAAGGGAGTATCCAAAACATTTGATGAAACAATGGCACTGGCAGATATGAATCTATGTATTAAAAAGAATGAATTTGTAACCCTTTTAGGGCCAAGCGGATGTGGTAAAACTACCACTTTGCGTTTGATCGGAGGTTTTGAACAACCTACGAGTGGAACGATTTGGTTCAATGGCAAGGATATTAGTAATGTTCCCTCTTATAAACGACAGGTAAATACCATTTTCCAGCGTTATGCATTGTTTTCTCATCTAGATGTTTACGAAAATATTGCCTTTGGTCTACGCATAAAAAAACTCGAGGAACAGACCATTCGCCAGAAAGTAAGCAAAATGTTGGAATTGGTTAATCTAAAAGGCTTTGAAAAAAGGGAAGTGGATTCCCTTAGTGGTGGTCAACAACAACGGGTGGCCATTGCCAGAGCTCTGGTAAATGAACCAGAAGTGCTTCTGCTCGATGAACCCCTAGCAGCCTTAGATCTAAAATTACGTCGAGAAATGCAACATGAACTTAAAAACATGCAAAAACAGTTAGGTATCACCTTTGTCTTTGTTACCCATGACCAAGAAGAAGCTCTTTCTATGTCCGATACTGTCGTGGTTATGAAGGATGGAGAAATCCAACAGATTGGTACACCAGAGATGATTTACAACGAACCAGCAAACGCCTTTGTAGCAGGATTCATTGGGGAAAGCAATATTATTGATGGTATTATGCGCCAGGACCGTCTAGCAGAATTTGGCGGTGCCCAGTTTGAATGTGTGGACGTAGGCTTTGAGCGAGATGAGCTAGTTGATGTAGTAATCCGTCCCGAGGATTTAGCTTTGATTCCTGTCGAACAGGCCAAACTTGCTGGGGTGGTTCGCTCTGTAACCTTTTTAGGTGTACATTACGAAATGATTGTGGACGCAGCTGATGGGACTGCTTGGTTGGTCCATAGCACCCACATGGAACCAGTTGGTACCAAAGTAGGTCTAGATCTAGCTCCCATGGACATCCATATCATGAAGAAGGTGAGTGAATCATGAAAAAGTCTTCTTCCATGATCCCTTACCTAATTTGGATGGCATTATTCATCATTATCCCCATGCTTTTAGTAGTGTATTATGCCTTTACAGTTAAGACTCCAGAGGGTATTACTTGGTCTTTAGACAATTTTGCTAGGTTTTTCGAACCCATATATCTAAAGGTTTTGTGGCGTTCATTGGCTTTGGCCTTAGGGAGTACCTTGATCTGTCTCCTTTTAGGTTATCCTGTGGCCATGATTATGGCCGGTAACGCTTTCACTCGCAAAAATGTCGTAATGTTACTTTTTGTAATACCAATGTGGATGAACTTTTTATTAAGGACCTATGCTTGGCTTGCTATTTTAGAACGGAATGGTTTTTTGAATGTGCTTCTAACTAGTTTGGGCCTTCCACGCCTTAATATTTTGTACACTAATACTGCAGTGGTCTTGGGTATGGTATATAACTTCTTACCGTTTATGGTTCTCCCCATTTATTCGGTACTCAGCAAAATCGATAAGGGCGTTATTGAAGCGGCTGGTGATTTAGGTGCTAACCCCGTCCAGGTCTTTACAAGAGTAATCTTTCCTCTTAGCTTACCTGGGGTTATTTCTGGAATTACCATGGTATTCATGCCTGCGTTGACTACCTTTGTTATCTCCAGGTTACTAGGTGGTGGGCAATTTACCCTTATCGGTAATCTCATTGAACAGCAATTCTTGGTGGTTGCAGACTGGGGCTTTGGCTCAGCAATTTCCATGGTGATGATTATCTTTATTTTACTTAGTATGGCGATTATGTCCTTTTTTGAGGGCGAAGATAAGGAGAAAACATTATGGTAAAGTTTATAAAACGTTGCTATGTGTACCTGATCTTCGTGTTCTTGTATATGCCTATTGTAGTGTTGATGGCTTATTCCTTTAACGATTCTCGTTCTAGGGGAACTTGGGGTGGGTTTACCCTCAAGTGGTATGTAGAATTGTTCCAAGATAGGACAATTATGACCTCCCTCTACTACACTCTCTTGATTGGAGTAAGTTCAGCTTTAATTGCTACTATTATTGGGACCATTGCTGCGATTGGAATTCATAATTCACGGGGTTTGAAGAAAAAAATGCTCATGAATATTACCTATATTCCGGTCCTCAATCCTGATATTGTTACAGCAATTTCGTTGATGATTCTCTTTGTCTTCGCCAAGGTGCGTTTGGGCTTTCTAACTTTGCTTTTAGCCCATATCACCTTTAATATTCCCTACGTGATTCTTTCGGTGTTACCGAAGCTTCGGCAGCTTAATATACACCTCTACGAAGCTGCTTTAGATTTGGGAGCTACCCCCACTCAAGCTTTCTGGAAGGTGATTATTCCTGAGATCATGCCCGGAATTGTTACTGGAATGTTATTGGCCTTTACCTTGTCCATAGATGATTTCGTTATTAGTTTCTTTACTACTGGTTCTGGGGTTTCCACCCTCTCTATTACAGCCTATTCCATGGCTAGACGGGGAATTAATCCTAAGATCAATGCTTTGTCTACTATTATGTTTGTGTCAGTGTTGGTGTTGTTAGTCATTGTCAATCTCCGCCAAGAGATGGAGCAAAAAAAAGAAAGGGGCAAAAAGAATGGTACGAAAAAGCAAAATAGGAGTTATTCTCCTGAGTTTGATAATCTTTAGTTTTATCCTAGGTGGATGTAAGCAAGATAAACCTACCCTTTATGTGTACAACTGGGGCGACTATATCGATGAGAGCATTTTAGAAGAATTCGAGAAGGAAGCAGGAATTAAGGTTATTTACGATACTTTTGCCACTAACGAAGATATGTATGTAAAGATTAAGTCAGGTGGCAGTTCCTACGATGTAATCTTTCCTTCTGACTATATGTTAACCAGAATGATTGAAGAAGAAATGCTAGAGAAGATTGATTTAGATAAAATACCTAACTACAAATATTTAGATAATCGTTTTATGGGTAATGATTATGATCCAAACAACGAATACTCACTCCCCTACATGTGGGGGACCATGGGCATTTTGTATAACACCACCATGGTGAATGAAGTTGTCGATAGCTGGGATATTCTCTGGGATCCTAAGTATGCCAAGGAAATTTTGATGTTAGACAGCCAGCGCGATTCTATTGGGGCCGCCCTGTTGAAGTTGGGTTACTCTTTGAATACCTTGGATTCTCGGGAATTAGCTGAAGCTGGTGAACTTCTCAAAAAACAAAAACCTCTTGTGTTGGCCTACGTTGTAGATGAAGGCAAAGATAAAATGGTAGCTGGAGAAGCGGCCTTAGCCTTGACTTGGTCCGGAGAAGCGGCTTATGCCTGCGAAGAAAATGCGGATCTGGCCTACGCCATTCCTAAAGAGAGCACCAACATTTGGTTTGATGTTATGGCTATTCCTAAGGGGGCCAAAAACAAAGAAGGTGCCCTAAAGTTCATGGATTTCCTCAACCGCCCCGAGATTTCTCTACGGAACGCAGAATACACTGGCTACGCTACCCCGAACTCTGCAGCTAAAGCCATGCTCCCAGAGGAAGTCCGTAATGACCCCAGTTTATATCCTGAAGAAGAAGATTTAGTGAATGCAGAGGTCTTTGTTAATCTAGGTAAGACCTTGAAAGAATATGACCGGATTTGGACGGAAGTAAAAGCACATTAATTAAGTAAAAAAGTTCTTCTACTAATATGCTCTCCTTGTGGTCGGCAGTGAAAAACTGGTTATCATATGGGGAGCATCTTTGTGTAGAGAGAAAACTGAAGGTTCCCTAACAAGCAACTATTAATATAAAAGATCAACTTGATGGTTGATCTTTTAATTATATCCTAAGTAAATTACCTTATTTTACCCTTATATACATTGGTTATTGCATCACAATATCCAATGTAGGAATCATATCGTTGTAGTCGTTATAATTAATAAGTCGGTCATGTTGCAAACGTCCTATTAAGATGAAAGGTGCTACTCCTATTTCTAAAGCATATTTTTCTATGTCTTCTCTTCTGAAGCTCGGATGGTTATTAATAAATGTTCTGTAGGCGTTCTCTGGAATTAAATAGTTACTGGCTAATATATCAGCTTCAATTTCATCACGATCTCTATCATAGCTAATGTGAAACTCCTTTTTTGAATGATTAAGTAAATGTGCTATCTCGTGGAAAAAAGTAAACCAGAAAACATCTGCTCGTTTTCCTCTTAAACTTAAAGCCAGTATTACTTTTTTATTTCTCCAGATTGTAGCTCCGCAAATATAAGTCTTAGGTATATAGTTAACAAGTACAAGCGCAATGCCAATATCAGTACATAATTCTTTCATCTCTGGATAAAATTCTTCCGGCTGCTTCGTAGTAAGCATCCTGAACCGAGGTATTGATTTTCGCAATTTTGATTTATTATATTCAGCAACATCAACTTTGCGTCCTTCAATTTCAGCTTTCCTTAACCATGCCAAAACACCAAAATCTGATATTTCATTAATTACCTTTTGTTGTCTAAATGCAACTTCATATGCCTGTTGAATTGATGAAACTTTTGTTACTCCAAAGAATTCCCTTAAATTTGTAACCCTTTTCTTTCTGTCATTCTCCTCATCAATCCAGCCATAATCACTCATAAGCTTATATGGAATATCTTTCAGTATCTCCAAGTCTTCCTTAAAGTCTTTCTCTTTTCCGATTCTTGCTTTGTTTAATTGATAATTAGCTTCTAGATTCATCCAAAACTCAGCACTTGATCCAATCGTAACCTCCAGCTTCAAGGCCGTATCGTAAGTTATCGGAGCGTTGCCGTTTAGTATATTACTCAAATGTTTCTCTGTAACATCTAGTCGCGTAGCTAATTCTTTCTGAGTCATACCTAAAAAAATCATGTTTTCCTTGATTGTTTCTCCCGGAGGTAGTGCTACAACTGGCGTAAAATCATTATCTTTTTTGTTTGCCATGGTAATCTATTACCTCCTCTATCTTAATGACACTAATTATCTCTAGCTTGTTAATATCTTCCCCATTTTCTAGAATTGGTTTAAATACCAATCTGTGAGGGTGAACTAAATCAACAGCATATTGCTCCACTCTACTCCCATCAAGGCGATGTAATCTTGCTGCAGGGATATTTTTGATGTCCATTAAAGATTCTGCAGCAAGAAGCTCACCGACTCTTTGTGTTAGTTTATTACCTATATCTGTTCCCAAAAATCTTTGAGCAACCTGTTAGCACTTCCTCAAAAGTCTAGTTTTATTAACCTGTTAGGTTAATTTTTATGCGTTATTATCTGCTGTGCTTATAACATACTATATTGTACATTGTTTTACAAATATTGTAAGCATCAACTAACCACAGCATTGAAAAGCTCCCTGTATTTGACAGGGAGCTTTTCATCTCCAATTGAGCAGTTCATATTAATAACTTCAAAGCTAGAAGTATATTATTTCAAGATTAGTACCCTTTATTTCTACTTTTCTCCTCAATTTAGGTTTTATTTTAAGATTAGCTATAGTAACTCACCATCTGATTCTTAACAGCGCTAGAAACAAAAACCTTAATCCTAAAGATTCACTCCTATAAGGATAAAAAACCGATATTGAAACATATTACTTTTAGGAGGTATGTATAATGAGAATTAACCTAACGCAAAAAGAAAGAACCCTTTTAGAGGACCAAAAAAGCCATGAACAAATATGTATAGATAAATATAATCGTTTCGCTAACGAAGCACAGGATCCACAACTTGTTCAGCTATTTCAAACTTATGCCACCCAGGAACAACAGCACCTAGACACAATTAACCAAATGTTAGTGGGCAATGTACCAAACATACAACAAGGACAACAGAACCTACAAGCGCCACAAACCCAGCAAGTCGGGCAGAATCCCCAAGGACAAAACTTCCAAACCTCAATGCAGGACCAAAGTCTTTGCGCTGACCTTCTCATGGCAGAAAAATTTATATCTGGCGCTTATAATACAGCTATATTCGAATTTACAGATACTAATGCTAGGCAGGCCCTCAACCATATCCAAAAAGAAGAACAAAAACATGGTGAAGGGCTTTATAATTATATGCAGAACCACGGAATGTACAATCCTAAGTAAAATATGAAGTCCAGAGAAACAAATATATATAAAAAGGCTATAACATAAAACAGACTGCTATCCTGGTAAAACGCCTCTATACTCATCAGTAGTATAGAGGCGTTTTTCTCAATATGGATTTAACGTTCATTATCTTACTAAAATGCTTTTCTGTTATATCAAGCTGAGTAGCTATTTATTTCTGAACCATACCTAAAAAAACCATGTTTTCCTGGAGGTAATGTTACAACTGGCATCAAACTATTATCTTTTCTGTTTGCCATGTTAATCTGTTACCTCCGCTATCCTATATCCTAATAATTCTAAATATCTCTAGTTTGTTTATATCCTCCCCTCAGTTCGTATAACGATTTAAATCATTCATTAGATACTCGGTAAAACCCACTCTCTAGCTTTTCTGCTTGCAAAACCTCTTTCCCGTAAGTACTTCTCAGTTGTAAGCTATACACTACAGGAAAATAATTGAGTATAGTATCTTGCTTATGGGCAGTAAAACATATTAACTGAATTTGATTAGCTTGAGCTACCTTAAAGACAGGATCAAGGACATGGGGAGAAGATGCTTTCCCAAAGGGATTGTCCGCAGCTAAAACTTTCCAGGAGTTGTATTTCCCTTCCATTTGTTGCCTAATGTGGGACAAAATTACCATAAACATAGTAATGTTAGTGCTATAGTTCTCGCCACCAGACCAGCGGCAAACATCATCCCATGGTACATGTTCGATTCGTTGATTACGCACTAGAGATTCTTGACGTGGTTTGAATACTTGAACTCGGCAATTTTCAATTGGAGCGATAACATTTAAAAGAGCTCTTGTCTGTAATTGTCCTTCGAGGCGTCTTTCTAATGCATCATCATCCATTCCTTCTTGTTTCCAAGTATTCATGTTTTCAATAACCTGATTCAAATACTGCCTCATGTATTCATGATTTTCTTCGGCTTCTCTAGTTGGCCAGTCCATCTTAATTAGTTGGATATCCCGTTCATAAAGGTTAATTCGGGAGTTTTTAGGGATTTCATGAATACTTTCGTATATTGTTTGAGCTCGCCGTAAACTAAGATTAACAAGGTGTTCAAAGTTCTTGTTACTTTCATCTAATCTACGTTGATACTGTTTTTGGTATTCGTCTATGCCTTCGAAGATGCGTAAAAATTGTGTTTCTACAAAATCGTAATCATATAGCCGCTCTTCTGCCATAATTGTTCTGACTGTTCGGGTAAACTGATGCACTCGAGAATTATTAGTTCTTTCTAACTTGGCAACATAATCTTGAAAGGCTTGATTAACCTGGTTTTTGGCCAATTCTAATAAGCCCTTGGACTCTTCTAGACTGTTTTCAAGTCTGCGTACTATTGCTCTTGGTTTTGCATTATAAGCTTCCCATCTCTCAGGGGTAAGTGTAACTAATTGGTTCCATTTTTCCTTTAGTAAGGTACCATAACTTTCGGCAACCATATCATAGGCTTCCTGATTCTCTGTTTGCCATTTCTCTAAATCTTCTTTATGGTTGTTTAGGAGAACAACCTGTTCCAATAGGATTTCTAATCTCTGATTGAGGTCATGATGTTCTTCTGTATGTTTTTGCTTACTAAATTCTAAATAAGGTTCACTTTGAAATTCATCTACAATTAATTGGGAAAGACTCTCTTGTACATCCCTACAAGATCTGGTTTTCCCTTGGGCTTTTAACCACCGCTCCTTGTTTGAATCTACTTGGTTTTCCCCTTCTAACCTAGCTTTACGAGCAGTTTGACATTCATCTCTATTAACATTACGTTGGTTGTCTTGCAACCATTCCCAATTTACCTCTCGCTCTTCAATATTCTGCTGATTTTCCAGTTGACGTTCATTCGCCAGTTCTAGTAATCTTTCCAGGTCCTCTCGCTTACTCTGTCCTCCCTTGAGCCTATCGAAAATAGCATTAACTTACCTTTAAGCTGACTGTACTCCAAATCAGTAGGTTGACCTGGAGCATCTTCTAACTGATAATCCACAAACTCTCGTTGATGCAGTTCGGTAGCTCCCTGGTTAGCTTTCAATTGTTGTTGGTACTTTTCTTGCTTAGCCCAGTTCCGTTCAACTGTTGCTTCTTTCTCTGCTATCTGTAGTTTAATTTCTCGAATCTCTAAGGTAACCGACTCCAGAGCTTTTATCTGGTTTAAATGTTGCTGATGGAGGGGTAGGAATGCTTTAATTAGGTATAAATCCTGTTCTAAAAGTAGGACCTCTTGGTTAAGTTTCTCGCGAGAACTTTTAGTGGTCTCAAGCTTGGTAGTTAGCCCTTTTTCCTGGGAGTGTAACTCTTGGAGCTTTTGTTCCTTTTGCTTATTCTTTTCTGACAAAGATAACCGCAATCTAAGCCATTCGTTATATTGCTCCCAACAAAATTCGTTATAAAAGTGTTCCATCTCACTACGAAGATAAACTAAACTCTGATATTTTTCTTTACTACAAGCTAGACGCTCTTTTTGTTCCTTGATTTCCTGCTCCATCTTCTCTTTTAACTCTATAAAGTACTTTTCCGAACTATAAATTTTAATACCACTACTATGGTAGGTGTACAACTGGTCCTTTTGTACAGTAAATAATTGCGACCCTGTTATTGGTAAATCATTGGCTAAGGATTGGCGAACTAGAAAAAGGATAGGAAAGTCTGCGGGTAAATTCTGTAAAGAACGAACTGCTCTTTCCAAAGAACCAAGGAGTGTACTCTCAACAATTACCGTAAAAGGTAAGAGAGGGTACTTTTGGAGACAGGTATTTTTTTCTTCCTCTGACAAAGTCTTGGACTTAAGCCATTCACTACCTAACAAGACGGTAATTCCCATCTTCGCTAACTGCTGTTGCACCTGAAGCAATAGGGGATGAGGTACATAACAGTCTCTATTTTGAATAAGGGCCCATTTTTCTTCTAAATTACTCAGAGTTGCTTGGGCTAGCACTACCTCTTGTTGACTTTGTTCCCACAGATCATAAACCTTAGGAACTAAGGTGTCTTTTTGTTCTAAAGCCTGAGTTGTAAAGATTCCTTGCGTTGTTAATAATCCTTCTAACTTATTCGTGACAGTATTACACTTTTCTAATTTCTCGTCTATAACTGAAAGTTGATTGTTTAAGGCCTGCTTTTCTAACTGGACTTGGAAAATTTGTTCCGTACTGTTTTTTAAATCTTTCTCTAAGGTTTTCAATAGATCATCTAAACTTTTAACTTGCTCTTTTTGTTTTAAGAGCTTTTCTTGATATTCGCCAGCAGTTTTTGAAGGCTCTTTAAAATTAAAATCAGAAATTTTTCCAGTTAATTCTTGCCCTTTTAAAGCATAGTCGTCTAGCCAAGCTTGCAAGGAACCCTTTCTAGTGATTAGTTTCTCAACTTGCAGTCGGTGATCTTCTATGGCCTTTTTAAGTAAGCCTAAGTTTTCACTTAGCTCTCTTATAGCTGTATTTAATTCTTGTTCTTGACGTTTGAAATTAGCTAATGCCCTTTTCCAGGCTGTTACCAAAAGACTCTTCTCAGCTGTAAGCTCTCTTACAAGCTCAGGCTCTTCTTGGTCCATTATTTGCATGCGCTTCTTATATTCTGCCACTTCTTCTTGTGCTTCAAGATACTGCTGATAATGGTATAAAGCAAATAGTTGATTTTCTTCTTGTTTTAACCTATTTAAGTGTAGCAGGCTGTGATCGTAGATTAATTTTTTCTCTTCTTCTTCAGCTTTAGCTTCTAGATAAGCTAAATAGCTTGTGAAGACTTGGTAACTTTTAATTTTCCACTGCAAGTCCTTGATACTCTGTTGGGTCTTAACAATCTGCTCTTGATGTTCATTAATTTTGACAGTGGCTTCATTCTGATGACTGGTGAATAATTTAGCTAGAGTTAGCAGCTCGTCGGTTTGGACCTCCAACTTTTTCTTGGCTTTTTCTAACTCCTGAACAACACCAACTACATACTCGGACTGCTCCTGAATTATAGCAAAATCGACTATGTTTTGTTTAATAATGGGAATTTGTAATAGAGAAT